>Ga0315902_10000027_pt1 | contig 230126 bp, 237 predicted proteins | sample LakEriMetagenome_9_FD_203523 | JGI IMG/M metagenome (GOLD analysis project Ga0315902, IMG submission 203523) | Freshwater fungal communities from buoy surface, Lake Erie, Ohio, United States - Buoy 12 MA117 | ecosystem: Environmental > Aquatic > Freshwater > Lake > Lake biofilm | place: USA... | reverse complement strand
AGCATGAAAACTGACACGATTTTTTATCAACTCTTTCAATCATTCCCCTCTATCTTCTTTGAATTAATTCAACTCCCTATCAGCGAAGCCAATAACTACCGCTTTGACTCAGTGGAAGTCAAACAACTTTCCTTTCGTCTCGATGGAGTCTTTCTGCCTCAAAATAATCACCCCCAGACTCCTATCTACTTCTGTGAGGTACAATTTCAAGAAGATGAGGCTTTTTATCAGCGCTTTTTCACTGAAATATTCTTATATCTCAGTAAAACTGACTTAACCAATGATTGGCGGGGTGTGATTGTCTATCCTAACCCTCAAGTAGAAACCAATCAAATTCAACGCTATCGGGAACTCCTCAACTCCGAGCGAGTCAGACGGATTTATCTGAATGAACTAGAAAACATTCCTCAAACTTCGATTGGTTTAGCTACAGTGCAATTAATCACCCTATCTAAAGCAAAAGCGATTGATAGCACCCGAAAATTAATCCAAAGAGTGAGGCAAGAATTAACCCCCGACCAAAAACCCCAAGAACTCTTACAATTAATAGAGACGATTCTCGTTTATAAGTTACCACTTCTCAATCGTCGGGAGATAGAAACTATGTTTAGTTTAGATGAATTAAAACAAACTCAGTATTTTCAAGATGTGCGCGAAGAAGCGCGTCAGGAAGGTCGCGAGGAAGGCAGACTAAACAAAGCACTAGAGGCGGTCCCCCGTTTGTTAGCCTTAGGGTTAAGTGTTGAGCAAGTCGCATCCGCCTTAGAGTTAGAGGTTAAACAGGTTAGAGCTATACAAAAAGGGAGATAAAAAATGCGATCGCCTTGTAAAATAAAAGCATGAAAACTGACACGATTTTTTATCAACTCTTTCAATCATTCCCCTCTATCTTCTTTGAATTAATTCAACTCCCTATCAGCGAAGCCAATAACTACCGCTTTGACTCAGTGGAAGTCAAACAACTTTCCTTTCGTCTCGATGGAGTCTTTCTGCCTCAAAATAATCACCCTAGATTTCATCGTAAAACCGGGGTTGGGACGGGGATAAAGTTATCCCCTCACCCAACCTTACTTACCAACGATTTAAGAAACCGCCACCATTACCCCAGCGCGGTCGGGAATTAAAGAAACCACCACCGTCAGACCAACCATTACGCCAGGGCCGCGCATTAACGAAACTACCACCGCGACCATCTACCCAACCACCGACACGACTATTCCCCCAACCGCGATTGCCACCATCTCCCCAGCCTAAAGCTTGTAAACTAGGATCGGCAGTACCTTCCGGCAGTTGGTTAACCCGTTCGCGTACAGCGCTAGATAGACGACTTAAACGCGCTTCAATGGGATTAGCCTCGTCTGAGGCGGCCTGAGCGGTGCTAGTCAGACCGAAGGCAGATAAAGCGAGAAGAAAGCCGACTAAACCAGTTTTATTGCTGATATTCACCTGAATTTATGCTCCTATTTGGCTTCTTGGGGATTAATTTGGGCGTGTTCGATAACTTTGAAGGCAAAAAACCCCTTTAATAATTCTGGGGGGATGGGAACCATGCCTTGACTACCGAACCAGCGATCGATTTGACTAACGGTGGCCGTATCATTGGTGATGTAATCCTGCATCATTTTAACAATGGCATAGTTGACATCATCCAAAAAAGTAGAGTTATTTTCGGGAACCATGCAAGCAATGCCAAAATTAGCTAGAGCTTCTTCGGGGACGATTTCGTAGATTTTAGGGTTATCTCTGAGGATTGTTCCCGCTAAAGAGATGCTATCCCCCGCTATTGCGTCAATTTTACCAGTTTTTAAAGCTTCGAGGGCTTCTTCTACGGTGCTGTAGGTGGTAACAATTGTCGCTTGCGGTTGTACTAATTTAATCACATCCACGGCCGCAGAAGTGGGAACCAAGGCGATGCGTTTACCGATTAGGGATTGAGGAGTGGAGAGATTGCTACCTTTTTTGGCTAAAATCCTAATCCCAGAAATGCTGTAACTGATGGAAAAATCGACAACTTTCGCCCTTTCCCAAGTAAAAGCCGTACTACAAGCGATATCGATGTCCCCGCTACGAATGAGATTAATTTTCTCTCCGGGTTGATTAGCTTCAATCATTTGCAGGGTGACGGGACGACCGAGACGAGTTTCCAATCGTTTTCTAATTCGTTCCAACACATCCATAGAATAGCCGACTAATTCCCCCTTATCATCAATGTAGGAGTAGGGAATCGCATCAAAACGGGTTCCTACGGTCAAAAATCCCGTGCGAGCCACTTTTTCCACCACTGTTTCCGCTAAACTTGCACTGGCGAGGAACATAGGTAATATGCAACCCAGTCCCACTAACTGTAAAATTTTCTTCATAAATCGAGTGCTTGCTCCCGTACAAACATAACTATACTAGAATTCGCTAAAAAATCTTCAGGGCTTCCATAATAATTTCTGTGAACTTTTACAAATTAGATGGCGGTTCAAGGCGAATTAATTGACCGTTACCTTCATCGGTGAGCAGGTATAAAAATCCTTCGGGACTTTGACGCACATCCCGCACCCTCTGACCGATGGGAATCGCTTCTTGATTGATAATTTCACCCGATTTATCCACTTCCAGACGGCGAATATCCCTAGAAACTAAACCACCGGCGAATAAATTTCCCTGCCAATTAGGAAAGCGATTACCAGTATAAAAGACCAATCCTGAAGGAGCGATTGCAGGTGTCCAAATTGTTTTCGGATCGATCAGACCTAGTCGAGATTTTTCGCTGGAAACTGGGGTATTAGTGCCGTACTCTTGACTGGCAGAAACCACTGGCCAACCATAATTTTTACCTTTTTCAATTAAATTTAATTCGTCCGCTCCTTTCGCTCCGTGTTCTGTTGCCCAGACTCTTTTAGTCATCGGATCAAAGCTGATTCCTTGAATATTCCGATGACCATAACTCCAAATTTTAGAACCCGCAAAAGGATTATCTTTAGGTAGAGAACCGTCGTCATTGATGCGAATAATTTTACCTAAATGACTTTGCCGATTTTGTGCCTGTTTTCTAATTAAATCCCCCGCTAATTGTAGGGGAGGATTGCCCCCGTCCCCAATCGCTACCAATAAAGTGCCATCCGGTAGCCATAATAACCGCGAACCGAAGTGTTGAGAGCCAGTTTTTGCCTGGGAAACTTCAAAAATAACCCGCACATCTCGCAAACTTGCACCATCATAAACCGCACGAGCGACGCGGGTACGATTAGCCTCCTGGTCTCCGTGGGCATAAGTTAGATAAATCCAGCGATTTTGGGCAAATTGGGGATGAATTGCCACATCGAGCAATCCTCCTTGTCCGACGGCAAAAACTTCGGGAACTCCAGCGATGGCTTTTGGTTCTAATTTGCCCTCTCTAACCACTCTTAAACGACCGGGACGCTCTGTGATGAGGATTTCCCGGTTAGGTAGCCAAACCATCGACCAGGGATGCTCTAAACCCTCGATTACGGTCACTTTTTGCCATTGATTTGTCTGGGAATTATTCGCCGAAGTTAATACATTTGCACCTTGACAACTGGAGATAATTATGGTAAGCAAAACGCTGGATACTATAGGCGAGAAAATGCGATTAAGAGAAGTAAGCATTAGTTGGTAACTCCCCATACAAATATTGGTCAATTTTCCCCGACTAATCAAGCTCACCCTATTTTAGAAACTGGGCAGTTTTAAGAAACATTTTAGGCGGTTTGACTTCATTGGGCAATGCGCTCTCAAAAAGAATCCTTACCCTCGTACCCACCGTTAGCTCTAAGGGAACATCGGGTTGAAGCACTGTCCGATCAAATATAGCTTCGAGTTCTTGGAACATTACTCTTGACAGGGTATGGCCTGTTTCTAGTATGATCGCTTCTGTGTGGAGCCTAAACGTTCAATCTATTAGTATTCTTAGTATTCCTATGGTCAATCAATAGACATCCCCAAAAACTTATAAGCGAGTCACAGCAAGACAGGCAGATTAGACCGAGAGTCAAAATTAGCTCTAAAAACGGATTGATCAGTGCTTGGTGTTGCTGAAATTTTGAAGTGTTGCTATGATTAATCTAGAATCTTTTCCTTTGGAGTATAGAGGCTATGACTCAAAAAGTATTAGCAAAATTAATGTCTTTTGCTATTAGCGATAAGCTAGGATTATTCAAAATAGCGATCGCATCTTCTTGTTTGATGATTGTTCCGCAGGGGCAAGTTAGGGCTGCATCTATTTTCATAGCGAATCATAGCTTTGAAGACCCGATCGCTCCCCAACAGCCGGATGGGTATTTTTATAGCATTAATGACATCACTAACTGGGTAATTGGTGGTCTGAGCGATCCCGGTTATACTGCTGGAGTTGATAAGCCAGTGAATCTCCCAAACACTTCAAACGTCTTTTTCACTGACCCGATTCCCGATGGATCTCAGGTAGGCTCCAGTAATGGGCGAACTATCAGCCAGACACTTTCCGCAACTTTGCAAGCGAACACGCAATATACTTTGGGTGCCTATGTCGGACGCAGATTAATTCTTCCCAATGTGCCGTCGGGCTACTACAATATCGAACTTTTAGCCGAAAGTACAGTTCTAGCCTCTAACAATAGTATTACTCCTCTTGCCGGCGAATTCGAACTTGTCACCGTTAACTATGCCAGTGGTGTCAGCGATCCGCTCATCGGGCAGGCATTAACAATTCGTCTGACATCGACATCACAGCCTCACCAAGTCAATTTCGATAATATAACCCTTGACGCTTCTCCCATTCCCGAACCTTCCGCGATATTAGGATTGCTAGGTTTCGGACTGTTGGGAATCGGTTCAACGTTAAAACAAAAACGATGAGTAGTCCTGCAAAATTAATTACCTAGTCGAGACGGGAGACGGCTTAGATATGTAATTAATTTTGCTTAGGTGCTTAATTTAACCGAATTAGGGGTATGAAGCTTTCCTGCCCGTGATTCCCGATCTAAATCTCCTGGAGAGCGATCCCTAACCCTCTCAAATTTCTTGAGATTGTTTTGACAATTCTCCCAAAGGAGTTTAGCATCATGATAATAGCAATTGTAAGTTAGATGTGACTGGAATGTGATATGACAGTCGCTTTTTTACTTTATGAAGCTATCATTCAACAATTCTGAATTCATCCATGACTCTCCCGATTATATCATCATTGATATAATCGGTTTTTATTTCTTCTCCCAATAATTCCTCGATTTCCTTATCTTTAAAAAATTGACTAAATAAGTATAAGTAGCTGGTTATAATTAAATTAAAAATGGATTTTAGGTTCGATCCCCCCTGCCCCCCTTGATAAGGGGGGTGCCGATCCCCCCTTAGTCCCCCCTTGATAAGGGGGGTGTCTGACAACTTTTAACGCCTACCTACTTAAACGTCTTGAAACAAATACTAATCCATTGATTATAATAGCTTTAACCACTGTTCCTGCTGGAAATTTTTTCTCGAGGGTCGATTCCTAATTTAGAGTTGATTATTTCAAGTATTCCTATTTCGTCAATTAGCCCGGCTACTATTCCTAAGTGATCTAGGTTTTTAATTTTTACCTCTGAGATAGGAGACAATTTTTGTACCTTTAATAGATTTTTGAGCTTTTTGTTCGTCTCACTTTTTTTGGACTAATTCTCTGAGTATTTTTGCTTATTTTTTCTTGAATGAGTTTATGCTACTTTATACTACATTTTGAAGTGCGGAGTGTCGGTTAAAGAGTATCGGTACGGCCTCCTATGAATCCCCTCATCGCTCGTCTGAATTTTGTTTCTCCTGGCCCCGATGATGTCCGCAAGGCCAGGGATGAAGGACAGAGTTTAAGCGCCGCTAATCTGGAAGGTATCGATTTAAGCCAAATGGACTTGAAAAACCCCGATTTTGCGGGGGCAATCCTCTTGGGGGCCGATTTAGCTGGGGCTAATCTCACCGGGGCGAATTTAGAGGCGGCGGATCTACGCCTGGCTAATCTGCGCGGCAGCGATCTCCGGGGTGCCAATTTACGAGACACTTTACTATATCGCGCGGTCCTCTGTGGGGCTGATTTGCAGGGTGCTGACTTAACTGGTGCGAAAATTTCCCTCTCTCTCTACGACGGGACAACCGACTGGCCGGAAGGCTATGATTATAAAAATTCGGGAGCAATCGGGCCAAAAGCCAATTTAACCGGTGCTTATCTCAATAACGCTAATCTTAGATTTGCCGACCTCAGTGGTGCTAATCTCCGGGGAGCTTATTTAAGCGAGGCCGACTTAACCGGTGCAAATCTGGCAGCAGCGGCCTTAAGTGGAGCTAACTTGCAAAGAGCGTCCTTAACCGGGGCTTTTTTGCGTGACGCTCGTTTAGTTGGGGTCGAGTTACAGTTTGCGGATCTGCGGGGTGCGGACTTAACCGGTGCAATTCTAGAACAGATACAGAATTTAGAAGGGGCCGATTTCAGTCAGGTGGAAGGATTGAGCGATTTAGAGCGCTCTTATCTCTGTGGTTGTTCCTCCCGGGAGTTAGGAACTTGGAACCCCTACACCCGCTCCAATACTGGCCAGAGTTGAGACTGTTTACCGCGTTAGAGTGGGCCTCTTTGACCGACCACCGACTCCCCAATCGGCCCTGAAATCGGCAATGCCCAAAATAGTTAAACCCCATGTAGAATCGGATTTACCAGACAATTTAGCGGCTTTTCTCCTCAACACTTAAATTAATCGTGCCGCGGGGGTTTATTGGTCGGAGAACCCGCCGGAACGACCTTGGATGTGGGGGGGATACCTTTGAGGGAAATGAGCGTATTCATCACCGTTTTTGCCACGGGAGCGGCAACAGTGGAGCCAAAAGTATTGGCACCCTTGGGTTCATCCACCACCACCAAAACCACATAACGGGGCGATTCGATCGGTAAAATCGCGACAAAACTGGTAATTTTGGCGTTAGGTAGATAACCCCCCGTCGGACTAGCTTTTTGTGCGGTTCCCGTTTTGCCTCCGATGCGATAACCAGGGATTTGGGCTGCTACCCCCGTCCCCTTGCTGACGACGGTTTCCATCATTTCCACCACTTGCCGGGCCACGGTGGGAGAAAAGACTTTTTTGCTGGGATAATCGGGCTGCCAGTGCAAACGGCCGCGGTCGTCGGCTAATCCTTTGATCACATGGGGAGTCACTAGGGTGCCACCATTGGCCAGCGCACCGTGCATTTGTACTAATTTTAAAGGCGTTAGGGATAAACCTTGACCAAAGGAAGCGGTGGCCGATTCAATGGCATTATCCAGAAATTCTGGTTCGGGTTTGAGATATCCTGCCACTTCTCCGGGTAAATCTACGCCAACCCTTTGATTTATTTCCAATCCTAATAAACTTTTATAGAAATCAACTCGCCCCATTTTTTGGGCAATTTGCACCATGGCCACGTTACTAGAGGTTTGCAGAACTCGGGCCATATCTAGCGCCCCATAACCCTGTTTAGAGGCATTTTTAATCGTCCAGGGACCGACAGTAATTGCCCCCGGATCATTGACTACTGTATTAGCTTTAATTGCCCCTGCTTCCATAGCCAGGGCGATAATAATTGGTTTAAAAGTTGACCCCGGTTCGTACTGATCGGCTACGGTCCAATTTTTAAATAGAGCCACATTGGCTTTATAGTATTCGTTGGGGTTAAAAGTTGGCTCACAAACTAGGGCTAAAAGAGAACCATCAAGGGAGTCCATGACGATGACAGCCCCTCGTTTGGCATTAAATTTTTTTAGCTGTTCTCGTAGGGCCGTCCTGGCGGCTCTTTGTAGTTTTAAATCGAGGGTTACTTCTAACTGTAATTCATCGAATTGAAAGATACCATCGGGAACAAAAGCTGGTAAAATTCGCCCGTCTCCCATGCGTCTTGTATTGACAGAAAAAGGGTCTCTTTCTAATAACTGACTGGAACCTCTTTCTAATCCTGCTTGGCCACGATGTTCTTTATCTACATAGCCAATCACGTCAGCTGCCACATCGTCTTGGGGATAATAACGAGCGTATTTTTCCTCTAATTCTACACCGTCAAGAGATAATTGTTTTAAGCCCCTAGCCACGGATTCGGTTAATTGATTGGCTAAACGAATTCCTGTTTCTTTTTCTTTAAATCTTTTAATTAGTTGATTAGTGGGAATATTTAATAAAGGAGCTAATTTATCAGCCACTTCTGCTGGGGGAATAGCAAACAGTTTTGGGTGTACATAAAGAGTATAAATCAAGCGATCGGTCGCCAAAACATTACCATTACTATCGACGATCGCCCGTCGGGGAATATAGGGTCTAATACTGGTAGTTTGCTGTTGTCTGGCTCTTTTTTGCAATTCCTGTGCTTGTACTATTTGTAATTGGTACAATCGCCAGGCTAACCCCAAAATACCCATGACTAAAATCAACCACACCGCCACCAATCGTCCGTTACTCAAAGGCAATTTTTTTAACTGTTGTTGCTGTTTTTTGGCGTTTAAATAGGACTTTCTGTCCCGGATCCTGCCAGAGGGCGATCGAGTTTCTTTACCTCTAAATTTGGGTCTTTTTGTGTCAGTCATGAGAAGTATCTTTCAGTGATCAGTGAGCAGTAACCAGTGAACAGTGAGCAGTGATCAGTAACCAGTAATCAGTGAAAAGACAGTAGGAAACTTCTATTTAATACTGCACACTTAAAAACTCACATCTGATAACTTTTAACTTACCCACTGATAACTGATAACTGATAACTGTTAATAGGCACTTCTGGGTCGAGAATTGACGGTAGATTGGGGTTGAGAAGCGGGGGCAGGTTTCAGGTTCGGGGCAGATTTACGCTGTAAAAAGATAGTTTGGAAGGGTTGGGGATGAGTCAATCCCGTTTCGGGTTTTTCTGCTTGTTGAGCTAGTTGATGTTTAAGGGTTTCATTGGTGGCCAAAAGATGGCGCTCGTGACGTTGCAGTGTTTCCAGTTTACCAAATTCTTTGTCCCAAACCTTGGGAATATATACCGTCCAAGCATATATTCCCAGAGTCGAACCCAACAGACAAAAAGTAATCACGGCCACTATTCTTTCTAGGAGGCAAAGGGAACGTAATTGACGCGAGGCTAATTGTTTTTGTGTCGGGGCCACGGGAACTCTCTCCACCGATTTAGTCGCCGGTTTAGCCGTTGGGGTCGCCTGATTTACTGGTGACTGGGGACGGCGTTGACTCGCTTGGCTTTTTTGGCGAGAAACGGGAACGGGAATATAGGACTTATGGGCAGCAGACATGATTTTCTCTCAATATTTCTAGCTAGTTGTCGTTGTCAAAAATTAAGTTTCTAAAATTAGGAGTCGGTCATCAGGAGGAAATATTTAATTGATAACTGTTGCCTTTTTTCCTTTTTCCTTTCTACTTTTTCCTTTAAAATCACTGCTCTAGTTCTAGACGTAAACGATATAAAATAGTTTGCGGATGAACTTGAGCGAGAATTTGATTAATCACCGTACTCGGTCCGGATGCCCCCCAACTGCAACCGCGTTCTAGATAGATTTTAGCGGCTTTTCCGATGATATAGGTTCCATAAGCAGCAATTGCCCCCTGTAGGAGAGCGGTGCTACCGTAGAGGGTTAAAGAGGTGGGATTTTCAAAAATACTGGCCGCCGCCGCCGCCGTTTTGCCCAAACCGATAATCACAGTGCTGAGGATTTCCCCCACCAGCAACCCCGCACTACTCAAAAGTAGAGTCCGCCAGAGTTGACCAGCTTGGTGACTGGTAATCGGCAAGCCGTACAAACGAGCTAAAGCCCGAACTAGAGTCAAATCGACGATTGAAGCCCCTAGGAGGTCTAAAATAGCGATCGGATTGGCCGCAATCGCTAAAGCCTTATATTTCGCGTATTGCCAGATAATTTCCTCCGCTTGACTGTCTCGAAGTTCCAGGGTTTTTCTAGCGATATTTTCTTCCGCTTCTTGCCCTTGCACTAAAGCATTTAAGGCCAGTAGCGATCGCCCTTCCCGATTTAAAATCGTTAAGAGTTTATCTTGCAGCTCCTCAATTTGGGGGGGAGGGGTTTCCCACTCAGTCACCACGCGCCCATCGGGGTATTCCACCCGGACGGGAATCGGTTGCGGTTCGGCGGCTACCATAACTATCTCATCGCTAGTTAACAAATCTTCTAACGTTTTTTCATCCCGATTGGTTCCTAATCTCTGTAACTGCTGAAAAATCTGACGGCGATCGGCTTCCGGATAGAGATCAATCTTATTAAACACCAAAATGATCGGTTTTTTAGCCCGGCGCAATTCTCCTAAGGCCTCGTATTCGGTGCGGGTAATATCCCCCGCAACGATAAATAAAATCAAATCGGCACTTTTAGCGACTTCTCTGGCCATATTCGCCCGTGCTTCCCCTTCAATCTCATCCAATCCGGGGGTATCGATTAATTCTATCTGAATTTTACCCGTGGCTGGTATCCAACGCACCGATCGCGGCCAGCGTGTCACCCCGTGCAGAGGGCCAGTTGTCAGGACTTTTTGACCGACTAAAGCGTTTACCACCGAGGATTTACCGCGACTGACTAACCCGAAGGCTGCCACCCGAATCACCGTTTCATCCAGTTTATCTAAGGCCGATTTGAGGGACTGCAAATCCTGTTTAACGGCGGCCTGAAGTTGGGGATCGGGGGGATAATTCCAATGGCGGCGAAAACTGGCATACCAAGTTAAGGCCTGTTGTAAACTAGCTTTAGCCTGATTGTAATGAGTTTCCTCGAGCGATGGGGTCTTGGTCACGGTTGATTTTTTTACTGTTTATTGATGCTGCTGCCTTTATTGTAGGGTTTCGGGGCGGTAACTGAGATGAGGTTATCTGGGGTTAGGGGAAGACTTTTCAGTGATCAGTGAACAGTAATCAGTAATCAGTGAAAAGAAACTAGGGAAGTTTTCCACTAAAACCCTAAGGGACTTGCGCTCTGATAATGTACCTTTTGGGCGAACGCAGTTCGCCCCTACATTGTGGACAAAATCCGTTACTGTAGGGGCGCAAAGCTTGCGCCCTCCGATCGATTGGGATATTATTCCCACGCAAGTCCCTAACACCTAACATCCTACTCCCCCAATCCCAATTGTCCCAATAGCTGAAGGATAGTTTTTCCGGTTACGGGATCTCGCCAATCGGGGGCAATTTCCGCCAGGGGAAGCAGCACAAAGGCCCGTTCTCGGCAGCGGGGATGGGGTATCTGTAATTCGGGCGTTTCTAAGATCAGGTCTTCATAAAATATTAAGTCTAAATCGAGGGTACGCGGTCCCCATCTTTCCCGTCGGACTCTCCCGAATAACTGCTCGATTTCTAATAATTTATGCAGTAAATCTAAGGGCGATAAATCCACTTGCACAATGGCGCAACCGTTGAGATAATCGGGCTGAGGAGGGCCGACGGCCGCGGTTTGATACCATTGGGAATGAGCTTCTAGTTTAATTCCTTTGACTCGCTCTAATTCCCCTAAAGCTTGCCCTAAAATTGTCGCTGAATCTCCTAAATTACCGCCTAAAGCGATCGCTGCCCGCTTCATCCACATCCTTCCTCAACAATAATCTCGGCTAATTCCCCCGTCGCCCCTAAAGATTTACCTAAAAACATATTGACATTTGGATGCTTTTGTGCTAGTTCAAAAACTTGGGCTTCGATCGCGTCCGTAATTGCACCAGCAAAGAGGAAATAGGGCAGTATAGCGATTTTTTGGCTACCTTGAGCAATTAAACTCTCGATTTGTTGGGATAAACTCGGTTCTATCGACCAATAAGCTGTAATTGCTCCAGAAAACGCCGCTAGATTTTCCACTTCCCGATTACCGCCGGGGCGACGACTACCGTGGGACAGTAAAATGCGGTCTTGGTGGCTTAAATCGGCAAATTGTCGGGATAACAGCGATTTTATGCCCTGATAACTGCCTAAATGGGGCTTTAACTCTAGCTTAATTGGCGATCGCACTTTGTCCACGGCTGCGGGAATATCTTCTTTAACGTGAACCCCCGACAGGAGAAACAGGGGGATAATCTGCAACCGGTTACATCCTTGGCTTTGTGCTTGTTGGGCAAAAGCTTCTATTTGTTGATGGAGAGGTGTTATCGCTAATTCTAGGGCGGCAGTCCCTACTAATACCCGATTATCTGCTTCTAGAACCGCTATAGATGGGCTAAACTCCGATTTACTCGCCAATCTTTCGGCGGGTTGACTAATTTTTTCCTGAACTAAGGCTGCTAATTGTGTCACCGCCATGGCTGGACGCGGATCGCGACTACCGTGGAAAACCAATAAGTAGGCTGAGGAGGTCTTCAAAGAAATCTTGCCAAAATAGTTTAGTTTTTAGCCTAATACATTTTGTCTCCCTTTAGGCATCAATGCCCCTGATATTCTCGATTTAGCTGGTAAGCGGGAAAACCTCCCCACTAGCCCCAAGTGCTACCATTTTACGGGATGTAAAGTGTGAGCAAATCAGCCCGCCGGCTTGAGTTAGCCTAGGTATTGAGATATAATTGCTATTGACAGAAACTGCCAGAGGTATATTTGTATTATGCGGGTAATTAGCCGTCGAATACTTCGCGATTTCTGTATGACCAACGCTAATTCCTGCGAGTCTCTCTATGATTGGTATAGAGTCGCTAGTAAAGCAGCATGGCAAAATCTAATCGATGTGCAAGCCACTTATAAAAGTGCTGAATCTGTTGGTAATTTCACTGTTTTTAACATTAAAGGAAATCACTTTCGTCTAATTGTAGATCTAGTTTATAGCCGACAGACTATTTATATTAAATATATTCTTACCCATGCCGAGTACGATAAAGAAAATTGGAAAAATGATGCTTACTTTTAATTCTAAAACCTATGGAGAATTACTCGCTTACTATCAACCAAAAGCAATCACCACAGAGGTGGAAAACGAGCGAGTGATCGCAATTGCTCAAGAGTTGGAACATCGCTCGGAACTTAGTTTAGAGGAGGAGGCTTTACTGGAGTTATTGATTAGTTTGATCGAAAGGTTCGAGGCAGATAATTATCCAATTCCTGACATAAATCCTTTAGCAACTTTACGGCATCTTATAGAAGCTAACGAGATAGAATATCCAGAGCTAATTACTATTTTGGGTTCCCCTGATGCGGTGGAGCAAATAATTAATGGACAACGCAGCATCAATCAGTCAGAAGCTAGGTCTTTGGGAGCATATTTTCGGGTTGATGCCAGTTTATTTACTTGATAAGTAACTAAGGAAAATTAATTACACATCTCAAGGGAAATTAATTTGGCACGACTACTTAACGAATTATTGCGATCGCTTGCCAGGAACTAATTTTCAGCGATAATCTAAAGTCAGAGTCCATCGGGAGATAAGATCATGAACTTTCGTCTAGTTCTATTTTCAGGCCTTGTTACCGCTTTAGTCGGGGCAGGTATCGGTTATGGCATTAGCCGCATTGAACGCAATCCCAGCCAAGTCAACTATAAAAATCCCTATAACTATCAAATCATCTATGGACGTTATTTTGCCGGTGCCGGGGCAGCCTTGGGCTTCTGTGTGGGCGCGGGTTTGCAAATGGTCAAAGAACTCAAAGAAGAAAGAGATAGAGAAATGGGCATCCTAGATGATGGCTCAGAATTCTAGTCTTTTGGGGCTAATTCCTCAAGAATGACGAATTGAACGTGATTAATCGCTAAATCGCCGATGGGAACTTGGGTTTTTAACACCGGTTGTCCTTCACTGAGCATTCGTTCAAAGGGGATATCTTTGGCAATTTCCGTGTGATACCAAGCTAAACCCATAAAGAAACGATTGGGATAGGGACCGCCTTCAAAAATATCATCGGGATTGGACTCCATGGGAACCCAACCGATAGAGGGCAGATAAAATTCCATCCAGACGTGATTGTAATCCGGTTCGAGGGGTAAATTACGTTCGAGGGGATGGGGTGGGCATTTATAACGTCCTACTGTGCGACAGGCAATACCATTGAGACGACACAAAGCCAATAATAAACCCACATATTCGCCACAGGAACCCACTCCGCGCCGCAGGGCAATATCGGGGGTGTCGATGTTGGGTTTGATGCCGTAGGAAAGCTGATCATAGACGTAGTTACGAATACTATAAACTTTTCTGAGGAGATTGGTTTCCCGACCGATCGCTTCTTCGGCAGCATTGAGGATAATTTCTGTATTCATGGCCAGATCATCATTATCGATCAAATAGCGATCGGGAAAATCGGCGGGTAAGGGGGGTAAATCTTCGCAATCTTGGGGAGTAATTTGGTATTTAATTCCCCATACTTCTAAGACTACTTTCCACCCAAAAATATGACGTTGTTTGCCGGTTATTTGCTCGAACTTAAATACTGCCACCCGCTGCCCGTCTTGAATTTCTTCAATAAAAGGCAATCCCACCGCTTCGACGCTGCGAATTTTTTGCCGTGGTGTTTCTAAGGGTAAAGCGATGCGCCATTCCACATCTTTTAGTTCGATATTATATAGAGGTTCCAATTCCTCGACGTAGGATAATTCAATCAGATAACCGTTAGAAAGGGCGTATTTTTTAGCGGGATCGTAGTGAAAATATAGAGGATGGACAAAAGTACGCGGACGATAACTAAGTTCGTAAACCTGTTCGGAATTGGGATTATCGCGGATAAAGGGTTCCTGGAAAGCATAGGCCACATATAGGATATCCTTGCCACTGTTCGCATCGCGATAAAATGCTAATCCCGTCGGCGATTCAAAAGGAGTTATCATGCTAAAAAGCTGTTCTCCCGTGGCGCGATCAAGACAGTAAACCGTTTGTTCTAGGGTATCCGTTAACCAAAGTTCTTCCCCGCGAATGGTGATATTTTCGATGCCGATACCAGGCGCGTACAAACGAGTAATTTCCTGTCCCGATTGGCGATCAAATATAAAGATTTGTCCAGAACGTTGACAAGTGACATAAATTGTGTTACCAGTTACGGCGACTCCGTTAGCGGTGTAGGGAAGACGGGTAAAAAATTTCGGGGTAAAATCTTCGAGAGTGCAGCAGTAGAGATTTTCGCGGGTAGTAAACCAGAGGTGATTTTGATCATCGATTGCCAATCCCGTCGTCCCGACGAATTCTTGCCAGCGATGGGAATTAAGTACGCTTGTATGACCATTATCGAGGGCAATTTGGTATAAATAGCCGTTTTTTGCGTCGATAGCGATTAATTTGTTATCTTGAAATACAATTCCGTGCAGGGCTGTGGCGCTAATCGGGCGAATCGTTTGACGATGGGAGGGAAGACTGGCAGGATCGAAAATCATAGGAGGAAACGAAAAGGGAGGGTGTTTTTAAGTGAATAAAACAGCAATTCTCCCCACGATAGCAAATTTTCTCGCCCTTGAATGCTCGTAATGAACTGCAATCCCGAAAAAAATGTCAAGAATTGTCACCTATAGTCCCTCTCATACCCTTGTACCTACCTACGAGTGTTTCAATCGTTGCAGTTATTGTAATTTTCGCAGGGATTTAGGCACTGATGGCTGGTTAAGTTTAGACAAGGCAAAAGAGATTTTAACTGCTTTGCAGGGTTCGGAAATTACGGAAATTTTAATTCTTAGCGGGGAAGTTCATCCTTTAGCAGCCAATCGAGAGTTATGGTTTCGGCATATTTATAATTTAGCAGCATTGGCTTTAAATATGGGTTTTTATCCCCATACCAATGCAGGTATTTTAACTTTTGCCGAGATGGAAAAACTGAAAAATGTCAATCTATCTATGGGTATAATGTTAGAACAAATGACAGTGACTTTATTAAATACTGTCCATCGTCATGCCCCTAGTAAAGTGCCATCCCTGCGCTTAGAGCAGTTACAATGGGCGGGAGAATTAGGAATTCCTTTTACCACGGGGTTATTATTAGGAATTGGTGAAACAGAATGCGATCGCTTAGTAACCTTAGAAACTATTGCCGCTCTTCATCAACGTTGGGGACATATTCAAGAAGTGATCCTACAACCCTATAATCCGGGTAAAAGAGAACAGTGGCAAAATAATCCTTTTGATCTGCAAAAATTACCCGATCTGGTTAGACAAGCTAGGGAAATTTTGCCCCCAGATATTGTCATTCAAATTCCCCCGAATCTAGTACCCGATCCTCTTTTTCTCTTGGATTGTTTAGCGGCAGGAGCGCGGGATTTAGGCGGTATTGGCATTATCGATGAAGTTAATCCCGATTACCTCCATTTACACCCCGATAAATTAAAGGAATTTTTAGCAGTTTATGGCTGGGAATTAAAGCCACGCCTACCGGTTTATCAGTAAACATTAATCAGGGAAAAGATAGCACTGTTAATGCCATTGAACACTCCTTACTTAATACCCCTTAATTGATTATTATTCATTCTTAATTCTCCTAACGACCGACGACCGAGGCTGCATCTCATTTTTGTACATCTACCAATTGGGATTTTTACGGGGAAACTCTCGGCTAAGATTGGGCATTACTTCCGAATTTTATCACTCAATCCAAGCTTTTGGGGGGTTCTACCCCCCAAACCCCCCGTTGGGGGCGTGGCGCCGCCCCCAAACCCCCCGCGCATTAGTTTTTCGGTGGGATGCTTACACGCAGCTGCTGATACATTTGTAATCATCTAAGAGTTACTGATAATTGCTGATTGTCGGTATTCCTGCAAATGTGAGATGCACCGACGACCGACTCCTAACCCTAACAACAATTTTTGATTTTTACCCGAGGTCTTATGATTCCCTCAAGCGAGCGCTACTGGCTCAAAAATGCTCATATTCCCGTTTCCCTGCTAGAAAATGAGAGTTTCTCTCCCCAAAACGCCGAGGGATTAACCTTAGTTAATCTGGAAATTAATGACGGTAACATTAATCGCATTACCTCAACAATCCCCCCCGAAGATAATATTCCCGTTATTGACCTCAAAAAAAAGATTGTTTTTCCTTGCTTTGTCGATATGCACACCCATCTCGATAAAGGTCATAGTTGGCATCGCTGTCCTAACCGTGATGGCACTTTTGACAGTGCCTTAAAAATGGCCCTAGAGGATTCCCGACGGGAGTGGCGCTTAGAGGATGTGTATCGTCGCATGGAATTCGGCGTTAAATGCAGTTATACCCACGGAACCGCCGCTATTCGCACCCATATCGACTCTTTTGGTCAACAGGCACAGATTAGCTTAACCGCTTTGGCAGAATTGCAACGACAATGGGCCGGTAAAATCACCCTGCAAGCGGTTTCTCTAGTTTCCCTTGACTACTATCAAACCTCCGAGGGAGCGGCCCTAGCCGATAAAATTGCCGAATTTGGGGGCATATTAGGGGGAGTAGCCTACACAAATCCAGATTTACAGGCACAAATTGATATTACCTTCAAATTAGCCCAAGAAAGGGGTTTAAATCTCGATTTTCATCTGGATGAAAACGGCGATTCCGATTCTACCTGTTTAGCAGCGATCGCGCGTACTGCTATCAAAGAGCAATTTGACGGACAAATCATCTGTGGTCACTGTTGCAGTTTAGCGGTACAATCGCCTGAAATAATCCAAGAAACCCTAAATTTAGTCAAAAATGCGGGCATTGCTATCGTTAGCTTGCCGATGTGCAATCTCTACCTACAGGATCGTCAAGAGGAAAAAACCCCTTTTTGGCGCGGGACAACTAAGATAAAAGAGATGAAAAAAGCGGGAATTCCGGTTGCTTTTGCCAGCGATAACTGTCGCGATCCCTTTTATGGTTTTGGGGATCACGATGGTTTAGAAGTCTTTACCCAAGCGGTGCGGATTGCCCATCTCGACACACCCTACGCTGACTGGGTAAATAGTGTCACCCTCACCCCAGCAAATCTGCTCGGATTGCCCCATTTAGGGCGCATTAAGACGGGTCTAGAGGCAAATTTGTTAATTTTCAAGGCTCGCTACTTTAGCGAGCTATTATCGCGACCACAGTGGGATCGCCTTGTGATTCGGCGCGGGTTGAGCATCGATACTACTCTCCCCGATTACCAAGAGTTAGATGATTTAGTTCTAGGAATTGAGCAACTCCTGTAAGGGTTTGACAAAAACCACCGATTCTAGGTTGATAGCACCGTAAATATGGGGAAAGGTCTCTTTTTCTAGCTCTGAAGTGGCATTTTCTGGGTTAGGATGTTGGGGCTGCTCCCATTTGACCGGGGACTGCAATTGTTCGAGAGAAATGGCTAAAACCAGCAAATCTGGCTGATTTTGATAAAAAGCGGCCACAACTTTCGGAATTTGTTCTAAGGTGGAGCAATGGATAAATCCCTCATTTTTTAGGGAATACGCCCGATATTCCCCCATTTCACGAGCTATTTGCCAACCTCTTTCTGTGGTGATGTGATAGATCATCGGTTCGCCTCCTACTGTCACTTTATCCCTAATTTTAGGATATAGCCTGAAGCTGTCAGCAGCCCTCAATTCTCTTAAACTAGAGGTCAGGGAATAAAGACAAGAAATTTGTCCGACCAATTACCAGAAAAAAATTGCCGATAACGGCCTCAAAATCTCTTGATAGTCTCTTTTTACCTGATATTAACCATTTCCCCTTAAAATGAGCTTACCGAGGCAATAACTGCAAAAATCTATGCTAGATAAAATATTTACTCCCAATCCCTACGCTGAAAAACCCGCTCCTCTGCGTCCTCGCAAGGGGGTGATTATCGGTGTTGGTCAGGTGGGGATGGCCTGCGCTTACTCGATGTTAATTCAAGACTGTTTTGATGAATTAATTCTGCAAGATATCGCCACGGATAAAGTCGAAGGGGAAGTGATGGATTTAAGGCACGGAATGCCTTTTATTGAACCCACAGACTTGAAAATGGGAACCGTGGCCGATGTGGGACAAAATGCCGATGTGGTGATTATTACTGCCGGGGCTGCCCAAAAAGAGGGAGAAACCAGATTACATCTCCTTGAGCGAAATGTGGCGATTTTTCGCCGTATTCTGGAGGATGTGGCTGTTTACTGCCCCAGTGCTTTGATTTTGGTGGTGAGTAATCCCGTCGATATCATGACCTATGTTACCCTTAAAATCACCCATTTTCCGCCTTCTAGGGTGATTGGTTCGGGTACGGTGCTAGATTCTGCCCGTTTACGCTCTCTTTTATCCACCCAACTCCATGTAGATGCGCGTAACGTCCACGCTTATATTATCGGTGAACACGGGGATAGTGAGCTTGCTGTGTGGAGTTCGGCCAATATCGGAGGAGCAAGGTTACTCGAAGGAGATTGGCAGGATTTAAGCGCAACCGACCAAGAAAGCTTAACAGAAATTTTTCTTCAGGTTAAAAACGCCGCCTATGAAATTATCAAACGCAAGGGTTATACTAGCTATGCGATCGGTTTAGCTACCACGGATATCGTTAAAGCGATTTTACGTTCCCAAGAAAGAATTCTCACTATTAGCACTCTCCTCGATGGTCAATACGGTCTCAAAGATGTGTGTTTAAGTATTCCCTCGGTGGTTAACGAGAAAGGAGTGATAAAAACTCTGAATCTTGCTCTCAGTCCCAGAGAAACGGAACAGTTACATAATTCGGCCAAAATCATGCGCGATTTAATCGATCAACTCAAAATTTAACTTAGGGTTGGCTGAATAAATCTAAAAACCTTGTTGGCTAAGATTTTTAGATTTTTTTGCCCTGAAAAAGTGCCGAACATAAGAGCGATCGAGGGGAAAATTTAGGCACTTTTTCCCCGAAAATTAGGTAATTGTGGGGTGGACTGAAGAATTAGTGCTAGACTTCCCGAAAAGTCTATTTTATTTCAGCTTGTTGTTAGGAATCTACTTAAAAGAGGTTGTTTAATCTGGCTAATACGCTTTTGGTTATGATACGCGGAAAAGTTCGCTGCGATGGTGCTAAAATGGGGTGATATGCTGAAAGTTTCCAATTATCTTTACTCTCAGGAGTGTTATGGAGAAAGTTTTTGTATAATCGATATTTGGCCTGCTCACCCTTTGGTGATGCCAGTTCAGTCCACTTCTGAATAGGTATTGGAATTGATTTGAATTAACTTTTGTAGCAGTCGAGGTTCTAAGCTTTCATGGGGCAATCTTCAAGCAATCGGGAGTTTTGATGGCTAAAGCGCAAATGATTGATCATCTTAAGAAGACGTGTCAGAAGACCTTGAAGCTGTTAGAACAGTTAGGACCAATATCAAATCTAGCTGTTTTAATTGCCGCTATTACTTATCTCACTTACGGGGAGCAAAAACAGCGTAACTCCGACGTTACTCAAGCGTGGACAGTTATTACTGCCGCTTACGAGCAAAAAGGTAGCGGAGGACGAATTCAAGCCCTTGAGTTATTAAATGCCTCTCCAGGCATTCCAGGACGGCACAGATTCCCTTGGTTCTGGTTGACATGGAACCCGGAGAGTTTACAAGGCTTAGAAGCTCCGAACGCTTTTTTGCAAAATATTCAATTGCCTAATGCAGATCTCTGGCAAGCAAATCTCAAAAATGCCAACTTACGAGGGGCAAATCTTCAAAACTCTAGTTTGGAGGGAGCGAATCTTCAAAAATCTATCCTAGCAGCAGCGCATCTTCAAGGTTCTAGGTTACGTATTGCTAATCTTGCAGGAGCTGATTTGTTTAGAGCAAACTTGAGAGGTGCAAACTTGAGGGGAGCAAACCTCCATAGTGCTGGCTTGGTTGAAGCCAATCTTCAATCTTCTGACTTAGCCGGAGCAAAACTTCAAATGGCAACACTATACAGAGCTAATCTGCAAGATGCGAAATACACTGATGCAAGCACTTCACCCAAGTTGTGTGAAAGCTTATCCTTGAGTTACCCTTGCTCCACTGGTTTTCCAGAAGGATTTAATCCTGAATCAAGAGGTATGGTTAAAATAAATTGAATTGCGATCGCCGCCCTGGTAGTTAATGAAATCTAACACACCTCTTTTTTCTCTAGTCAAACTATTTTTGACTAATCTCGAATGCTAAGTCTTATCTGTAAAAACAAACATCAAAGGCAAGAAAGAAGTTCATCTGTCCTAACGTTTGCAGAAAAGGGTTTTGACCTGTTAAAAGCCTTATTTTAAAAGGGTTTTACCATTATTCAGCAAACCCTATTTAGGTTCTAGTTCTTGCTTTTCCAAGTAATTTATCAATAACATTTTTCAGTTTGGTCATATCTTTTTCCCGTTTTTGCAGTCGTTTAATATCTTTCTTAAAGCGATTTTCAAAAATGGTTAATAACAGTAAATTCCTAGCTGCTGATATAGCTCTGGTAGGGTGCGTTAATGAAATGTAACGCACCTCTTTTTTCTCTAGCCGTAGTACCATGCTCATTCATTGAAGCAAGTGATTGTAAGCTAACGGGGTTTTTTGATTTTTGAAAAGGCGATCGTTAGTTACCGTCCTGACTTAAAAAATAGCCAACTGCACGCTGAAGCTGTTCCATCCCTTGTTGCAGTTGGTCAATACGAGCCTTAGATTCCTCCATTTGTTGAGCAGTAGCTTCCACAAACCGATCAATACGCCGATTCGTTGCCTCACTGATTGCTGCTAATCTGTCAATATTGCTTTCTATTCGCTCTATTCGCTGCTGACTTGCCTCTAGACTGGCTTCAATACGGTCTAACCGAGAACTTTGCCACCACATTTAGTTAACACCTTGAAAATAAGCGATTATTGTCCTCAGTTTAGCAAATCTTTAGACAAATTAATCTCTTTTCATAGGGCGATCGCTTGAGGTGAAACTGCGATCGCCGCTCTGGTTGTTAATGAAATCTAACACACCTCTTTTTTCTCCAGTCAAACTATTTTTGACTAATCTCGAATGCTAAGTCGTATCTGTAAAAACAGACATCAAAGGCAAGAAAGAAGTTCATCTGTCCTAGTATTAGCGGCGCATATTTATCTTGTGTCCAAGCAAAGGCTAAATCTACGGCGGGGAATTGCTCAACAGTAGCTTTAACAACCAATGCACGAGCTTCAAATCTAGCTAAATTACCTCCTAATGGCAGAGATAGCCTTTGGTTTTCCCAGACTGCACCTAAAGCTAAACCCATTTCATAGGGCAACACATTAACACTAGAGCCAGTATCCAAGAGACCCGAAACATTCAAGGATTGACTTTGATAAGTTAATGTCAATGGTAAATAAGGAAGCGCACTTAATGCACCAAGACTAGGATCTACCTCAGTGAAAGCAAATCTTACCTTATTAGCCATGAGTCAATTCTTGTTTCTCTTTTAATGCTTGAGCAAGAATGGCGGCAGCCTCAAAAGAGTCATGTAAACCTTGTCTAGGGAGATCATCTTCAATAGACATCGGTACAATACCAGAATCCTTGAGCAACTCGGCTACAAGAAAGTTAAGTAATAAGAGCTTATCGGAGTAAGACAATTGCTTTAGCAGGGGCGCAAATTGAGTAGTTGTCAGCATGGATTCAAGAAAGTTACGGATTTTGACTTTCTGCACTTTGTCTGAGTATAACACCACCTTTGCGCTAATCCCTGCCCCAAAAGCAGGCTAACTTTGCCGTTGGACAGAAATCCCAGAAATGTTCAATCTAATCTTTATGGTTCTTCGGTTTGTGTCAGTGCGATGCCGAAGGCACTGCGTAGCAGTACGCCGCTCTGGTAGTTAATGAAATGTAACGCACCTCTTTTTTCTCTAGTCAAACTATTAGAGCCAGTCTTAGGTTAAGTTGCCGAAAAAACATCTAGCCGACGATGCCTCTAGCGACTAGATGCCATGATCAAGTCATGTCTGTCCCTGACTAAAATAGAATTAGCGATTTCCCTAAGAGACCTAATTCCATGACGATTATCACTCTTTCACGTTATGTAACCAGAAACAATGAGATTTTAGGTGGAGAGCCAATTATTGAAGGCACTCGCACATCTATTCGCGCAATCGTAGGTCTGTGGCGATTAGGTGTGATGCCAGAGGAAATTCCAACTCATTTACCTCATTTGACCTTAGCACAAGTGTTCGATGCCTTGAGTTTTTATTTGGATCATCAAGCAGAAATTAACGAGTACATTGAACGTAACCAAGTCCCCGATGAGTTGGTGCATCCTTCTGTAAAGGCAGCTTTGGGTAAGCTATGAGCATATTTGCTTCGCTTTACATGGACGAAGATGTGTCGGCGTTAGTTGCAACACTTCTGCGTTCTCGTGGTTTAGATGTCACCACTGTTCCTGAGCAGTCAACTTTGGGCAAAACTGACAGCGAACAATTAGAATTTGCAGCTTCTTTAGGTAGATGTCTTGTCACCCACAACCGAGTTGATTTTGAACGATTGCATCTTCAATTCATAGAGGAAGGCAGAGAACATTGTGGAATTATTGTTGTCCCTCAGAAAACTGCCTACGAGGTCGTGCAACGGGTTGGTGTTTTAGTCAACACGTTGACTGTTGATAGTATTAATAATCAGTTACTATACGCATGATTTCTCCGCAAACTTACACTCTAAGCACAAGCCAGCTAACACGATGAAGCGGCGATGTTCTAGTTCATTCATCACCGCTGACCATTGCTGTTAGACAGAAATCCCAGAAATGTTCAATCTAATCTTTATGGTTCTTCGGTTTGTGTTAGGCCATGGACGGGTTATAAAGGGCGATTTTTGTCAATTGTTTTCGATAACGTTTTTAAAACCCGACACCCGACACCCTGTCCGCAGGAAAAACTTTTTTAGCAGACCCTGGTTATTATACCGATAGGACGGGTTGGCCAGTAGAAATGGCTTTTTCGACGATATCGGCGGCCATTTTCACTCCTCCAGTCTTCTGTAGTGCTTTTTGCATTCTCAGGGCATTTTCTCGGTAACTGGGGAAGGATAAGACCTTTTCAATCGCCTTTCGTAAACGGGGAGCTTCTAGACGGGAAATCGGAATCACTTCCCCTGTACCCGACCATTTTATCCGAGCAGATACCCCCGGTTGGTCGTTAGCGATGGGAATGGCCACCATCGGTACAGCTTGCGCTAGGGATTCTAGGGTAGTATTTAAGCCTGCGGGGGTGATAGTAAGAGAGGCTCTGGTTAAAAGCTCTAATTGGGGAGCGTAGGGAACAACTAGGGCGTTTTTGGTGGTTATTTGAATGTTAGAGTCGGTATTGCCCAAGGATAAAACTAATTGTACCGGCAAATCGGCACAGGCTTCGGCGATCGCATTAAAGGTCGATTGTAGGCGAGTTTGAATTGTACCGAGGGAAGCATAAATCAAGGGTTGTCCGGTTAATTTTTCGTAGGGAAAGGGAATCGTTTTTCTGGTGGAGGAATCGTGAAAGGGACCCGTAAAGTGAAAGTGAGCGGGTAAATTTGACCGAGGAAACTCGAATTCGGCAGGTTGTTGGCTAATTTGGGCGATGGGTGAATAGCGTTGATTGATGTTTTGATAGGGAATTAACCCCCATTCTTGACGTTGCCGGTTGATTAACTCATTCAGGGGACGAGTCAGAGAGTCAAGGAGTTTATAGCCAAGTTTATTGCGAATAACCCCGATAAATGAGGGATTATAGTCCCAACTGGTCATAAAGGGCGGAATAAGCGGATCGCGATTTAAAACCAATGCCGAACAAAAACTGATAAAGGGAATAGCCAATTTTTCTGCGATTGTACCCCCTGAGGCGGAGACTTGATCGACAATTAGGGCATCAATTCCCAAGCGACGCATCTCTTGGGGGATAGTTTCAAAGAGGGTCGCTGTAGAATCAGTTACTAATTCTACCGTGCGTCGGACGGCGGCTGTTCCCCGTAATTGACCAATTTCGGCTAAATTTTTGGCTGATGTGCCTTTCGGATATTTGTCGGGTGCAATTGCCTGAAAATCTAAGCCAGCTGCTTGCACCATTTCTTCACCATCAAGAGTTAGAAAACAGGTAACTTTATGACCGCGTTTTTGTAATTCTTTTCCTAAAGGTAGGAGAGAATAAATATGTCCAGAAGTTGTAGGACAGAGGAAACCAAAATGAGTCATTAAACACCTCCACAGGTTTTCTTTAATTCTTCTAGATTCCAGAATGCTCCACCCAAGGCGGAGAATTGTATTCCTTCAAAGCAGTTACGCACAGCCCCCAAAGCGAGGGGATTAACTAGATAAATAAACGGGACGTATTCCTGTTGAAGTTTTTGAATTTCATTATAGATAACTTTGCGCTTCTCAAAGTCTAATTCTTGGGAACCTTTGACGTATAAATCGGCGATTTTTTTCTCCCAATCCGCCGCTTGCCAGCCTTGAATCGGAGGGCTGCCGGGTTGAGGTTGTTGGTTAAAAGCGTGGAGATTTCCATCTACATACCAAATATTGGGGGCGTGGGGTTCATTATCGCCGGTAAAACCTAAAATATGTGCTTCCCAATCTAGACTATTACTTAGTTTATCAACTAAATTGCTAAAAGCGATCGCTTGAAAATCCACTTGAATTCCTATTGCGGCTAAATCATTTTTAATTTGTGCGCCAATTGCTTCCCGGATTTTGTTACCCGCGTTAGTAATTAGGTTAAATCTAACGGGATTATTATCAGCATCGACTAGCAGATTATCACTATTATACTTAAATCCCGCCTCTAATAATAATTCTTTGGCTTTTTCGGGATTGTAATCGTAACCTTTCAGGGTTTTATCGTAAAAAGGAGATTGGATAGAAAGAAAAGAATTTTGTTCTTGTCCTAACCCTCGATAGATATCATCAATCATTCTTTGACGATTAATGCCGTAGGCAATAGCTTGACGGAAATTTAAGTTATTAAACCACCTGGATTTAATTGGCTCTACTAGGGGTTTTCCGTCGCGTTTGCCTTGATTGAGATTAAAACCGATAAATTGGGTTCCGTAGGCAGGTCCCCCATTAAAAATAGTGAAATTTCCTCTTTCTTCTTCAGTTTTTAAGAGGGAGAAAAATTCGGGAGTTACCCCAATAGAATCTAAACTTCCCGAACGAAATTGTAGTAAAGTTGTATCCTGAGATTCAACAATTGCCCAAATTACTGAAGTTATATGAGGTAATTGTTGTCCCTGGGCATCTTTTTTCCAATAGTAAGAATTATTCTCAAAAATAATCCTTTGTCCCGTTATATATTCTTTTAGTTTATAAGCACCATTAAAAACAATTTTATCGGGAGGAGTATCTAACCCCCAAGTGGAGAGAAATTCTAACCTACCATCGGGGCTTTTTTTCTGAATAGTTTTTTCTAAAGCGTGTTTAGGTAAAATCGGTGAACTGACAGCATCTAAAAAAGGAGCAAAAGGTTCGGGGAGTTTAAATTCGATTCTGCGATTATCTAGTTTAGTGATAACTGGAAATTCTTTTTTTAATCCTATTCTTAAACTATCGCGGTAGTTGTTGGGAATATCAGGATTTAGATATAAATCTTTATAGGTAAAAACCACATCATCAACGGTTAAGGGTTGACCATCTGACCATTTTAAACCCTCTCTCATAGTAAAAATAATGTTCAAATTATCATCGGAAATTGTCCAAGATTCTGCTAAGACCGGTTCTTTTTTGCCAGTAATGGGATTTTCTGTTAATAGTCCTTCGTAGGTTAAACCAAAAATATTCGGGGATTCGGCCGATAAAACAGCATTAAAGGTTTTTGGGTCACTTAATACCGATATGACCACTTGATTGCGTCTAACTTGATTACCACAAGCAGTTAGGGAAATCAGCAATAAACAAGAAATTAAAAATACCGTTAATCCCCGCCAAAATTTCACCATAATCTTTAATATTTTTCTGTCCGACTATTTAGAAGTAAAGACCTTGTCTTGCTATATACACCGAAACTGACCAAGCTGAAAGCCGATGGACTGTTTCCTTGCCCCATCAATATAACAGGAAATGAGACAAAAAATCTCGCCTAGGTGAGATTGACAAAGGCGAGAAACCGTGTTTCCATTAAGAATGGGAGATAAAATCTAAGAACGTTGTTCGATCGGTGTATAGGGGACATCGTGTTGTCCGGTGTAGATTTGGGTAGGACGGAAAATGCGGTTAGCATTTAATTGTTCTTTCCAGTGGGCCAACCAACCGGCCACCCGGGAGATGGCAAAAATCGGGGTAAATAAATCATTAGGGATGCCTAATTTCCGATAGACCAATCCCGAATAGAAATCCACATTAGGATAGATACCTTTTTCGCCGTAGATATCCACCACTGCTTGTTCTAATTCTAGGGCGATATCGTAGTATTCATCGGAACCCAATTCTGCGAATAATTGTTCGGCAAGGTTTTGTAAAATCGTCGCTCGGGGATCCTTAACTTTATATACCCGGTGTCCAAAACCCATAACTTTTTGTTTATTGGCGATACATTTTTCCACATAGGGACGAACATTAGCCACCGAACCGATTTCCTCTAACATTAACAATACTTCCTCGTTTGCCCCACCGTGGAGGGGGCCAGCGAGAGTTCCCACTGCTGAAGCGATGACACCGTAGGGGTCGGTTAAAGTGGAAGCCGTCACCATGGCCGAAAAAGTCGAGGCATTCATGGTATGTTCGGCGTGGAGAGTCAAACAGACATCGAAAACTTTCGCCGCTAAATCCGTCGGTCGTCTTTCCGTCAACATATAGAGGAAATTGGCCGCATAATCAAGGCTATCATTGGGCTGAATGGGATGATTACCTTTGCGAATTAATTGAAACGCCGCCACCATGGTGGGGATTTTCGCTAATAGCCGCACTACTGCCTGACGGATATATTCGGGATTATCCAAAGCCCGACGGGCATAGTATAACCCCAAAGCCGCCGCCGAAGTTTGTAGCGCATCCATGGGATGGCCTTTTTCGGGGAAGCATTTCATCATGTCTTCGATACGGTACTTGATGCGTCGATGATAACGGATTTCATCGGCAAATTCTTCCAGTTCCGCCCCCGTGGGCAGAACACCCCAGATAAGGAGATAGGCGGTTTCGAGGAAGGTACTTTTTTCGGCGAGTTCCTCAATCCGAATGCCCCGATACTCTAAGATTCCCTTTTGCCCATCCACAAAGCTGATACTCGATTGGGCGGCGGGAATTCCTTCTAAACCTGGCCGATATTCACAAACTGTCATAGTTCTACCTTTCCGTGGCGAAGATTAAGCCCTAACGCTAACTTACTTGATCTTTCCACCCTTACCGAAAATTTTATAGAAAATTTTCGGTTCTGCCTCTCCCGTTCAGGATTGGGGAGAATTGGGCGGAAATTACCCCTATTTAGCGTTCGCTTCGTCGATTTAGTCAACCCTGCCCTAGCGCATTTTTTCTGGGCTTACCGTTCCGACTCTAGCTAGTGGACTTGATATTTATCTACTTTCATTGTATCGAGACTATCTCGATCGACTTCATCAATCGATAATTTTTTTAAATTTCTTCGGGATTAATATTTAATTCCCGCAGTTTTGCCGCTAACCTTTCGGCCCGTTGTCGTTCCGTTTCGGCCCGTTGTCGTTCCGTTTCGGCCCGTTGTCGTTCTTCGTTGTAACTGGTGAAAGGTTGACCATCGGGATAATACAAAACTAACTCTGGTTCGGCTAATTGAAAACGAATGCCCAAGCGAGGACTTACCCAATTATCGAGATTTTCCAGACTTTCGAGCCGATTTTCCCGACGAATACAGCCACCCAAATCATTTTTATCGGGATTATAAATGTAGTATTCTTCCACACCATAACGGTCATAAAACAGTAGTTTTCTGGTCATTTCCGTTTGGGTATTACCCGGAGAGAGAATTTCAAAAACCACTTGCGGGGGGATATTGTTCTCTTTCCACTGTTGATAGGAACCTCTTTCGCCTTTTGGTCTGCCAAAAGCTACCATGACATCAGGCGCTTGTCGAGTCTTATTATCTCCCTCCACGGGATACCAGAGTAAATCACCAGCGACAAAAACATCGGCATTATTGGCAAATAACCAGTCTAAATTCGCTTTAATCGTCGTAATCCAGCGAAATTGTCTTGTATTGTCGGCCATGGGTTTACCATCGCTATCGGGATAGACTATCTGAGTTGGATTCGGTGATGTAACCATAGGTTCACCCCAGTTGTTTCTTTAAGGCTAACAGCAAAAACTATTCCCCGATCATTAACTATCCCGCTTTCGTCTTGACTACCCGATCACCTATCGCTAGAGCTTGCCAAAACCCTACTATCTTATCATAGTTCAGTTCGAGCGAGCAGATTTTTTAATTAGTTTTACTGATGATTAAAAAAAAAAAATAAACGGGACTTATAATTATTCGCCTCTACAATCTAAGCATCAGCCCTAACCAGTGCTAAATTTTCTGACATCCAAGCCTGATTAATGGTTTTGGTGTCTCTAGGTGTATTTTTCTCCAGTATTCACCTATTTATCAACTCTATCTAACTCGAACTAAGTTTCGGGCAGATATTCACTATCGACTCTGTACCATCATTTTCACACGAGGTAGATCATGGCTATCATCTATGTCAAAACGGGCGCGACAGGTAAGGGACTTGGGAATAGTGCTTTTGGCAGTTTAGCGGTCGCCATTACCACTATTTCGACTTTTTCCACCTTATTTAGTCCAATGATCGCTCAAGCTGCCAATATCACATTTAATTTTGAAGGAGTTGTTGATCTTTCCAATATTGGTGGTTTAAATAATACTCCGCTAAAAGGTATGTTATTCTTTGATTCTACTTTACCAATGGCTCTGGCAACGAAACTATAAGCATAGAACGTTCTAGTTATGGTCCCTTCTCCTTATCTTTCTCTGTAGGAGGAAATCCTTTTAGTATCACCACTACTTCAGCTGATGTTTACGGGATTACTATTGACAATAATCGCTTTGGAGTAGATAACTATATAGTCTTGGTTTTTGACAATTTAGGATTTGGAAATTTGTTGGGTCGCACTGTCCGAGATTTTCGATTTATCTTAACAGATGTTTCCGCCTCAATGTTTACCGATACCTCACTCCCTCTATTCACTAACTTTTTCAGTTCAGTTGATTCTAATTTTGGATCTTTAGGTTATACACCTATTTCAGGAGAACCTTCTTTGAGTTTGTTGAATATTACTTTGTTATCGACTAATACAGTGTCATCTCCCTCTGTTCCAGAACCTTCTACAATTCTAGGAATAGTAACACTCGGATTAGGTGCAGTGCTGTCTAAAAAGCGCAATCAAGACGACAATAATGATGATTAATGAGTTCTTGAAGGGACGTAAGTTATGAGGTTTACTTTCCCTGAATCAATAATGCCAATTTTCTACTTTAAGTCCCTGAAATTCTCTATAATCTGAGACATTATTAGTGACTAAAATAAGTTGATTAACACAGGCAACTGCCGCAATTTGACCATCAGCAAAAGGCGGTGTTTTGCCCAATTTAACAAGACGGGATCTTTCTTGTGCGTGCCAGGTGGAGGCGTTATGATCATAAGATAATAAAGGTAATATTAATTCAGTCTCTTGGAGATATTCCTCAATATTTCTTCGTTTTTTTGAGTCAGGAAGACGATAACATCCAAATAGAAGCTCATGCCAAACAACTGTCGCTGTAGCGATTTCTTGCTGATGTTCAAGTAATTTTTCCATAACCTTTGTATTCGGTTGAGGTCGTAAAGGCTCTGATAAGATATTACTATCGAGTAAAAAACGTAAACTCACCAAATTACCTCGCTTCCTGATGATAAATCACGCACTCCCTCTAAAAGTTCTTCTGATTCAATACCATCTTGTTCTAGATTATGTTCTTGGCGAAATTTTTGAATAAATTCTCCAAAACCCAACTGTGTTTGACCGATATTTGGATTATTATTAAGTCGCTCAATTTTTTTTACATTCTTAGCTAAATCTTCCTCTGTCTGCTCTAGATAAACTGGATAGCCTTGGTCACTTTCTTCAGATTCAGTAGCTAACTCAGGAGAACTTTTAAATAAACCTGTTAACGAATCATATTCATTTTTATCTTGATTATTTTTAGGAGTTTTGCTAAGTATAAAAACCTCAACAACTTCACCCACATTTAATTCAGGGGTGGCAATTTCAATTTTATTACCAGGTAAAACCTGAGTGCTTATATGTAAAGTATCTCGTGTCATTTTTTAACAACTAAATAAGGTAAGGGATTTGACTTCTAGTATAAACCGCCATCATGAAAACAATATTCGAGCCGATTTTCCCGACGAATACAGCCACCCAAATCATTTTTATCGGGATTATAAATGTAGTATTCTTCCACACCATAACGGTCATAAAACAGTAGTTTTCTGGTCATTTCCGTTTGGGTATTACCCGGAGAGAGAATTTCAAAAACCACTTGCGGGGGGATATTGTCTTCTTTCCACTGTTGATAGGAACCCCTTTCCCCTTTTGGTCTGCCAAAAGCTACCATGACATCGGGTGCTTGTCGAGTCTTATTATCTCCCTCCACGGGATACCAGAGTAAATCACCGGCGACAAAAACATCGGCATTATTGGCAAATAACCAGTCTAAATTCGCTTTAATCGTCGTAATCCAGCGAAATTGTCTTGTATTATCGGTCATCGGTTTCCCGTCGCTATCGGGATAGACGATTGCGGTTTTCGGGCTGTCGTCGAGTTGTCTAACCATTGCTTAACCCTAGAGTTTCGTCTTTGCTTCCTTAATAGTATAACTTTACTATAAAAAATCGGAGCAAATATTTAGGGACGGTGGTGATTCTAAATCCTGTTTAAAAAGTATGGGAGAGTGGGAAGTGGGGAAGTGGGGAAGTCCAGTTATATCATTTTTCTCAAGTAATGGCAGCGATGGTTAATTGCCCTCACTCCTAACCGCTCTCCCAGAACAAACAGGAGAGGTCTTTCGATAGACTAGAGTTATGGCCCCAGAGTAAGGAGCTAGGGGCGAGAAAAGCTTAATAATTGAGATGAACCGATCGAGCGAGAATATCGTCTAGAATTAATTAACTCAAAAAATCCTGACTGAATCTACCTTTAAGCGAACTTTTCTAAAAATGATGGCTGAATTACTGAGTCTAGTTCCTGCCAAGTCCCTCGAAACCGATGTAGTGGTAGGGGAAGCGTCGGCAGTATGTCCCCTTCCTCCAGTCACGGTTAGTAATGATACCCTACTTATTTCCCTGATCGATCGCCTGCGACGTACTTTGGAAAATCATCGTGGCGAAAATCAAATTGTGGTGATGCAGGATTTCCCGGATCCCGATGCTCTTTCTAGTGCCTGGGCCTATCAAATTATCGCCGAACAGTACGATATTCACTGCGATATAGTCTATGCGGGTACTCTCTCCCATCAGGAAAATGTCGCTTTGGTAAAACTAACGGGTTTACCGGCTAAACGTTGGGGAGTCCATACCCTCAAGGATAGAGATCTTTCGGTTTATCAGGGTTGTGTTTTTGTCGATGGTCAGGGAACCAATAGTCAGTTAACCACTCTGGTTAAACAGGCAAAAATTCCCATTATTGCCGTGATTGATCATCATACTCGCCAAGGGGAGCTAGAGGCGGAATTTGTCGATATTCGTCCCCAAATCCGGGCAACAGCGACGATATTAACCCAATATATCCAAAAAGGGTTACTGAATTTTAATAGTAGCGATACCGTCCATGTTAAGTGTGCCACAGCTTTGATGCACGGATTGCGATCGGATACGAATAATTTAATGCAAGCGCAAGAGTGTGAATTTATTGCTGCTGGTTATCTCAGTCGTTTCTACGATGCTCAATTATTAAACGCTGTCCTGCAATCGGCCAGATCCCGACGGGTGATGGATGTGATCGAACGGGCCTTAAAAAACCGTATTATTAAAAATAATTATTCGATCGCCGGGGTCGGTTATTTGCGTTATGATGACCGAGATGCGATTCCCCAGGCTGCCGATTTTTTGGTGACAGAAGAAAATGTTCACACGGCTTTAGTTTATGGTATCGTTCACGATGAAGATGAGGATATCGAGTTAGTCATCGGTTCTATGCGTACCAGTAAAATTACCCTAGATCCCGATGAATTTCTCAAGGAAGCTTTCGGACAGGATAACCAAGGTCGCTTTTTTGGTGGTGGTCGTTATATGGCCGGAGGTTTTGAAATTCCTATCGGTTTTCTCGGTGGTTTTAATAATAATGCCGAATACGCAAAACTTAAGTGGGAACTGTATGACACCCAAATTAAACAGAAACTTTCCCATCTAGTTAACCCTGATGAAAAGGTAATTCGCACCTAGCTATTAGATCTCAGCTATTTATTATCATCGCCAAGACCGACCCGACACTGATATGAAACTTTATTTTGTGCGTCATGGATTAGCAGGACAATCGGGGGATTATCTCAACGATAGGGAACGTCCTTTAACCGAGGAAGGTAGGGCCAAAACTGCTAAAGTTGCCCAAAGATTAGGACAGTTGGGGGTGAAATTTGACCTAATTCTGACTTCTCCCCTGGTGCGTGCGGTGCAAACCGCCGAAATTTTGCAAAAAGCGGGTTTAAGCCGTAAAATTGAGCAATTTAATCCCCTATCACCCAACGGCAATATTCAAGATTGGGTGCAATGGTGGCAAAAGTCGGACTATCAGCGAGAGGAAAACGCGCTCGCACTGGTGGGCCACGAACCGGATTTAGGCTATTGGACGGAAATGCTAGTTTGGGGCAAGTTTCAAGGAAAATTATCGGTCAAAAAAGCGGGAATAATTGGTCTAGAGGTTCCCAATCAACAAAATCCCCTAGGCAAGTGTGAGTTATTCTGGTTGACAGCCCCGAAATTACTCCTCTAGGAATTAAATAAACTAAAATCATGACCGCTGCCTTTCCCACAAAAGACACAGATAATTTCCCCGGTATTTTGAGCAGCTACTAATTGGGATTTTCAAGTATGATAAGTAGTCGTGCAAAATTAATTTCCTAGTGAAGATAGGCAAAAGGCAAAAGGCAGGAGGCAAGAGGTGGTTAGATATGTGTAATTAATTTTGCTTAGGTACTTACCATCAAAAAATTATGCAAGAGTTCTACTAAATTAGGTTATACTTCACCTTGAGGATAAGGGCTGTAAGTGACTTTCACCGCTCCCACTTTCTCAGCACTGATAGAGTTAGAGCAACTTCTTTACCTTTCTCCTCAATAAAATCTAGCAATTCCTTGGCGGTGCTTTTATCTTCATCTACTTTGGTGTTAAGATTGACAGCTTTGAGGTCAAAGTTTTTGGCTTCGATTTCTTCACGGGTGACTGTCCAACTTCTCTCACTATCTTCTCGGTTGGGTAATAGTTCTAGAAACTCCTGAAAGTGATTCATCATCAGGGGTTTGCGCTTGGTAACTTTGACATCGGACAGGTCATAATACCAGATTTTTTCAGTGGGTTTGCCTTTAGTAAAAAAGAGGATGTTAGCTTTAACACCCCCACCGGCAGCCACAAAAGTCCCTGCGGGCAAACTAACGATACACCAGAGGTTACAGTCGTTTAATAGTTTTCGTTTGCTCTGGACAAAGGCATTTTCATTGGTGCGAAATAACACCCCTTCATCTAGGACGATGCCGCAGCGTCCCCCTCAGTTCGGCCGGGGTAGGAAATTGGCTGAGGGGTTGAGGGGCTGAAGTTATATTCGTCGTGCGATCATATTCGACAAAAAGATGACCGTTACAGGAGTACACAAACGGTACATTTAACCCTTTGGCATAGCGTTTGACCTGTTCTAAGCCTTCAGTGGGGGGCGCATCTTCCTTTTTTGCTTCTATTAGGGCGACGGCTAAGGGTTGGCTGTCGCTACTGACGGCCACTCGCAGGGTATAATCGATCCTTCCCCTGGCGCGTTCGGCTTCCCCATCGATAATTTGAATTGCCCCCGGGGTTTCTTCTCGCTTGAGACAATCCTCTGTCCATCCTCTTTGATGCAGGACGGGGTCAATTAATTTGGCTCTGGTGTCTGTTTCTCCTAATCCCATGGTTCTCTCAAGACAGTAAACAGATAACTGATAAGTAGCTGGTTATAATTAAATTAAAAATGGATTTTAGGTTCGATCCCCCCTGCCCCCCTTGATAAGGGGGGTGCCGGTAGGCGGGGGGATCCCCCCTTAATCCCCCCTTTGATAAGGGGGTGTCTGATAATTTTTAACGCCTACCTACTTAACTGATAACTGATAACTGATAACTGATAACTGATAACTCAGGTTAACTAACCATTTTTCGCCTCTAATTTGGTCAAACGACTTTTAAGTTCCTGATTTTCCTGTTTCATTTTTTCTAATTCCTCGCGAATTTCCTGAATTGCTTTCTCGGAACCTAATTTTTTCTGGACTTTTTGTACTGCTTCCTCGGCTACACGACGCACGCGACCATCGGGAGTTCGATCGCTCAAAGCTTGTAAAATAACGATAGCTTTGGCATTTTCTATCTGTCCTAAAGCGTTACACAGTGCCACCTGCGTCAAGAAAAAAGTTTCCTCGGCAATGGTTTCTAAACGTTCCAAAATTACGGTTAATTTATCCGTGCTTTGTCCGGAAGAAATCGCTCCCAGGGCGCGGATAGCTCCTAATCTCAGGGGTTGAGGCGTGCCTAAAGCCGTGTAGGTCAAAATTGACTCCAAAGCCGCCGGCGAGGTTTTTAACTGGCTTAAACCGCCAATTGCGCCCGCTCTTACTACCTCATTCCACCCCTTTCTTGACTGTAAAATGTGATTGAGCAGGTCAATAATTTCCCCTTCTTTATTTTGCAATTGTCCCACGGCCATGCAGCCTAATCCTCGCGCTGTGGCGGCTTCCACATAATAACTAGCGTCTCCGGTTTCTAGTAGGGATTTAAGCGCGTTATAACTATCTAAGGTTTTAATTTCACTTAATCCCTCGACAACTGCCCGACGGACTTGTGCTTTTTCATCGTTTAAACCTTTAATTAAAGCAGTAACCGCCTGATCTAACCGAAGAGTTGCTAACTGTTTGGCCACCTCCACACGCACCCCCCAAAAAGGCTCATTTTCTAGGGATGTCCCTAAAGCTTCGATCGCTTCTAAACCGCCTTTTTTAGCAATGGCCGTCGCTGCATAGATACGGGAAATCGGATCGGGATCCTGTTGTAATTGCGCTTTTAATTCACCGATGGGATACTCAAGAGTGACGGTTTTGAGGAAATTATTACCCCGATCGAACTTGACAAAATCTGGCTTTTGTGCTAGGGGAAAATAGAAAGTTTGTTCTTTTTGGTGAATCCGCAGATTGTAGGTAAGATCTTCAGAGTTGAGATAGGCAAAAGCGACGGGAATTTTCAAGTCGAATAGTTCCTTTTCGTCCTGGGTTTGGGTGACAGTTAATTGGGCTAAATTATTCTGATTGTCCCAACTGTAGGCCACCTTATAATCGGGATGACCACCGCGATAAACGTACTGATCAAAGAGGAATAATAAATTGTACCCGGTCGCTTTTTCGATCGCCCGTAATAAGTCCACGGTTTCTACGGTTTTATGGGCATTATCCCGCACAAAAGTATGAATCGCTTTTCCGAATAAATCTTCCCCCAAAATAGAGCGGATCATGTGATAAACACAAGCAGCTTTTTCGTAGAGATGACAATCATAAAGTTCGATCGCTTCTCGATAAACATGAGTAACCATCGGACGACGATAGCGGGAAGCATCTTCTTCTAAATAACTTCTTGCTTCCCCTAATAAATAATAACTAGCATCAGCTTTTCCGTATTCCGATTCTGTCCATAAAACCTCAGAATAGGAAGCCATTCCCTCTTTAATCCAAGCGTGAGACCAGTGTTTAATTACCACTAAATCACCGAACCATTGATGAGCTAATTCATGGGCAACTAAGCTTTCTGTCCAAGTATGATCGATGCTGGCTCTTTGATCAATTAAACAGCGATCGGTTAAAATTGTGGTGGAAGTATTTTCCATCCCACCAAAAATAAAATCATCTACACAAACTTGTGCGTATTTAGGATAGGGATAGGGATAACCAAACTTTTGGCTAAAAAACTCGATCATGCGGGGAGTTTTACCCATACTTCTTTGGCCCTCTTCTTCCCGTCCTTTTTCCACATAATAAGTAACAGGAACACCATTCCATGAGTCCCGTAATTCGGCAAAATCTCCCACCGCAAGAGTCATTAAATAGGTAGGATGAATTTGCTTTTGTGACCAGTGATAAATTCTGTCTTCACCCACGGGTTCCACCGAGATTAATTCCCCGTTAGAAATAGCGATATAGGGTTGGGGAATTTTAACCCGAATTTCAGAAGTGACTAATTGGCCAGGGTAATCAAAACAGGGAAACCAAAAGCGAGAATCTTCCTCTTCTCCCTGGGTCCAAACTTGCATCGGTTTATCGGGATAGTATTCGTCGGGTCTGATAAAATATAATCCCCGTTGTGGTTGCTTAACCTCATAGTTAATCGTCAGGATAATCGGTTTATCGGTGGTGGGTTGTAGCAGATGAATAGTCAGGAGAGAACGATCATAGTCAAAGGGTTGACTGATACCTTCAATGAACACAGAATCAATATTTAGATCCACCGCATCGAGGGTTAAACTGCTAATTCCCTGACGAATGGGGGTGAGGGTAATCTGACAGCTGCCCTGAAAACTTTGTCGGGGAATATCAATAATTAAATCGAGAAAAATATGATTAACTTGTCCGGGTCGATCGGGGTTATAATGGGGTTTAGCCCCGGGCAATTCAAAGGGTTGACGCTGATTATTTTCCGTGTCGATAGTGAGATGAGACATATTAGCCCTAACTTGCTGATTTTTGTCCGGTAAACTTAAATTAACACGATCGGTCGTCCCTTTCCTTGCTAACAATAATCCCCCCCCTATGAATCTCCCTTCCTTTCTCTGGTTATGGAAAATTGCCGCTTGGTCGATGGGATTTGCCCTCTTTGCCTATTTTTTACTAGCGGTTTCGGGGGTAAACATGGGTTATCGACGACTCGCGGGCCAATCTCGACCGAAATGGTTAAGACCCTTTCATCTCCTCAGCGGCCTGATCATGGTTGCTTTGGTCTTAATTCTGCTGGGAATCGGATTAGTGGGAACAATCGGTCATTATGGCAGTTTAGGCCACTCTTCCCACCTGATAGCGGGTTTATCGGTGGTTTTTCTGGTTTTTGTTTCGGCAATTAGCGGCCTGAACATTACCACTCGTCCACCTCTAGCGCGGTCTCTCCACATCGGCACTAATCTTTTATTGTTTCTGGGTTTTCTTTTTGTTACCCTAACAGGATGGGATGTGGTCCAAAAATATCTACAATAAAAATAGTCGGCGATCGAGTGGAGACTGTTTGATCGAGAAAAACTAGCTATCTCATCCCGAAAAATCGCCTTTTAGTGACAGAATACTCACCCCCAAATCATTATGCAAACCGTCGAATCACAAGCTATTAACACGATGTCAGTGCCAAAAAAAGGGCTACCGGTAACAATTATTACTGGGTTTCTTGGTAGTGGTAAGACTACCCTCCTCAATCATATTCTCAGCAATCAACAGGGGTTAAAAACTGCTGTTCTTGTCAATGAATTCGGTGAAATCGGTATCGATAACGAACTGATTATCAGCAGTGATGACAGCATGGTAGAATTAAATAATGGCTGTATTTGCTGCACGATTAACGAGGATTTAATTCAAGCGGTTTATAAAGTTCTCGAACGTCCCGAAAAAATCGATTATTTAGTCGTAGAAACCACGGGATTAGCCGATCCTTTACCAGTAGCTTTAACCTTTTTAGGGACGGAATTACGGGAAATGACCCGTTTAGATTCCATTGTCACTATGGTGGATTGTGCCAATTTCAGTCTCGATTTATTCAACTCGCAAGCGGCCTTAAGTCAAATCACCTACGGTGATATTATTGTTCTCAATAAAACCGATCTAGTGGATGAAGGGGATGTGGATTCTTTAGAAATAAGAATCCGGGACATGAAGGAAGGAGCGAGAATTCTTCGTACTAGCAAAAGTCAGGTCCCTTTACCCTTAATTCTCAGCGTCGGACTATTTGAATCGGATAAATATTTCGACACAGAAGAAGAACACCACGACCATGATCACCACGACCACGATCACGACCATTGCGATCATGATCACGACCATGATCACCACCACGATCACGATCATGATCATCACGACCATTCCAATCATTTAGAGGTGGATGGATTTACTTCTATTTCCTTTGCTAGTGACCAACCTTTTTCGATTCGGAAGTTCCAATATTTCCTCGATAATCAGTTACCGGAAAGCGTTTTCCGCGCTAAGGGTATTCTCTGGTTTGATGAAAGTCCTAAACGTCATATTTTCCACCTCAGTGGTAAACGTTTCACTCTCGAAGATGACGAATGGAAAGGTAGTCCGAAAAATCAGCTAGTTCTTATCGGTCAAAATCTTGATCATGAAACCCTAAAAGAACAGATTAACAATTGTCTCAGTTTACCTGCTGTCAATCGCGGTAAAGGATTTGGGAAATAAACCCCGCTTTGTAAATCTACTAAGTTGGGATTTTTAAGGGGAAACTCTCTGCTAAAGTCGGGCGTTACTTTCGATTTTTTCCCTCAATCCAAGCTTTTGGGGGGTTCTACCCCCCAAACCCCCCGCGCATTAGCTTTTCGGTGGGATGCTTACAGGCAGCTGCTGATCTATTTGTCATCATCTAAAAGTCACTGATAATTGCTGATTGTCGGTATTTCTGCCTTCCTAACTCCTGACTCTAAGGACAATTTTTTGATTTTTACAAGAGGTCTATTGAGCTTCTGGGGGTACTTTTCCCCCTAAAGATTCCACGATCGATCGAGTATTTTCCCTGAGCATTTTTACATAACTATCCCCTCTAGTACCCACCGCGCCGATCGAATCAGAATATAATTGTTGTGGTGCTAATTTCACCCCCGCTTCTTCCGCTACCGTGGTAATTAAAGCGGGATTAATAGTGGTCTCGGCAAAGATAGCAGCAACCCGGAGATTTTTAATAGCATCGGCTAGATTTTTCACCGTTTGGGCGCTAGGTTGTTCTTCGGTGCTAATACCAATTAAAGTTCCTGCAACTTTTAAACCGTAGGCATGAGCATAATACTGAAAAGCGTCATGAGTGGTGACTAATTGCCTTTGGGAAGGGGGGATAGTTTCAATAGCCGCAGCAATCCAGCGATCAAGATTTTCTAATTCTGCGATTAATTGGGCGGCATTTTCAGTAAAAATCTCTTTATCTTCGGGACTTAATTCAATCAATTGATCTCGGATTTTTTCCACCATGATTATACCATTTTTAGCCGAACCCCAAACGTGGGGATCCGGGACTTTCTGCCCCTCTTTTTCCAGTTGTAAAGGTGTAATGGCTTCTCCCACAGCCACTTTTTTAGCTTTAACTGCCGTAGAATCGATCATTTTAATTAACCCCGGTTCGAGATTATAACCGTTATAGAGAATTAAATCGGCTTTTTCTAAAGCGACACTATCGGCAGGAACTGGTTCATAAACGTGGGGATCATCCCCCGGTTTTAAAATGTCTTGATGGTCAATTTCTTCACCGCCCACTCGTGCGGTTAAATCGGCGATAATTGTGCTAGTGGAGATTACCTTTGGTTTTTGGTTATCGGTGGTATTAACCGAGGCATGACAAGCAACCAATCCCAAAAATAAACAGGATAAAATTAGTTTTTTCATCGGGAAATAGAGATGAGGGTTTAGAGGTTAGAGATGGGGGGAAATGGCATTGATATCTATCTTGATTTTTTTCCTGACTAAAGACTCCTTTTACTATTAAAATAGAGAACAGAGAAGGTGTAAATTCAAAAGACATGGATAACCAAGCCCCGATTAAACTACCGAAAACCAGCGAATCCGACCACCTCAAGCGCATTCGTCACACCACCTCCCATGTGATGGCCATGGCGGTGCAGAAATTATTCCCGAAAGCCCAAGTTACTATCGGGCCTTGGACTGAAACCGGATTTTACTACGATTTTGATGTGCCGGAACCTTTTACCGATAAGGATCTCAAGGACATCAAAAAAGAGATGGTCAAAATTATCAATAAAAAACTGCCGGTGATTCGCGAGCAAGTTTCTCGGGAAGAGGCGGAAAAGCGCATTAAAGCGATTAATGAAGCCTATAAGCTGGAAATTCTGGCGGGAATTCAAGAACCCATCACCCTCTATCATCTTGGGGACGCTTGGTGGGATTTGTGCGCCGGTCCGCACCTAGATAATACAAGCGAACTAGACCCAAAAGCAATCGAATTAGAGACGGTAGCGGGTGCTTATTGGCGTGGGGATGAAAATAAAGCCCAATTGCAGCGCATTTACGGCACAGCTTGGGAAAATCCCCAACAATTAGCCGAATACAAGCGCCGTAAGGAAGAAGCACTGAAACGGGACCATCGCAAATTAGGCAAAGAATTAGGTTTATTTATTTTCTCTGATTCTGTCGGGCCGGGGTTGCCTTTATGGACCCCCAAAGGAACTTTAATTCGTTCTTTGTTAGAAGATTTTCTGAAAAAAGAACAGTTAAAACGCGGTTATCTACCCGTAGTTACTCCCCATATTGCTCGCGTCGATTTGTTTAAAATTTCGGGTCACTGGCAAAAGTACAAAGAAGATATGTTTCCCATGATGGCAGACGATGAGGAATCTGCTAGTAAGGAAATAGGATTTGTGCTTAAACCGATGAACTGTCCTTTTCATATTCAAATCTATAAAAGTGATTTGAGATCCTATCGGGAATTGCCGATGCGTTTGGCGGAATTCGGGACAGTTTATCGTTACGAACAATCGGGAGAATTGGGAGGGTTAACTAGAGTTCGCGGTTTTACCGTTGATGATTCCCATTTGTTTGTCACTCCCGAACAATTAGACAAGGAATTTTTAAGCGTTGTTGATTTAATTTTGACGGTGTTTAAGAGTTTACAATTAAAGAATTTTAAGGCGCGATTGAGTTTTCGTGACCCCGAATCGGATAAGTATATCGGTTCCGATGAAGCTTGGGAAAAGGCAGAATCAGCGATTAGAAAAGCGGTGCAAACTTTGGGGATGGATTATTTTGAAGCCCCCGGAGAAGCGGCTTTTTACGGTCCCAAATTAGACTTTATTTTCCAAGATGCCCTCGAAAGAGAATGGCAGTTAGGAACGGTACAGGTAGATTATAATTTACCCGAACGTTTTGAACTAGAATATGTTGCCGAAGATGGTAATCGTAAACGTCCGGTGATGATTCATCGCGCTCCCTTTGGTTCTTTGGAACGTTTAATCGGTATTTTAATCGAAGAATACGCAGGGGATTTTCCTCTTTGGTTAGCCCCTGTCCAGATACGATTATTACCGGTTAGTGATACTCAATTGGATTACGCTAAAGAGGTGACAGCGAAAATGCAGTTGTTAGGAATTCGCGCCGAAACCGATACCAGTGGCGAACGTTTGGGTAAAATGATTCGCAATGCTGAAACCGCAAAAATTCCCGTGATGGCAGTGGTGGGGGCAAAAGAAATGGAAAGTAATAGTTTAAGTATTCGCACCCGTGCCACGGGCGATTTAGGAGTAATTAGCGTCGAGGAAGTGGTGGCAAAATTAGAAAGTGCCATCCAAAATCACGGTAATTTTTAAGCGTTTGCTTATCTAATTCTATGGGGCAGAAAATATTTCTGTCCCAGTATTTTTTATCAACCCGGGAGATTTTTCGGGTGCATCTGATATTTGTGACTTTCTCTCACATATAGGTGAGCAGAAGCAGTTATTCAAAAAGGGCGAATGCAATTCGCCCCTACAATAATATTATTGCGCCAATAGTAGGGGCGCACCGCGTGCGCCCTGTAATATAGATATTTCTACAAAATTGAGATGCACCCGATTTTTCCTGATTATCCTTTAGGTATCATCATCTTTTTGAAAGGGATTTTCCCCAATGCCTAGGCCTTTTTTGCTCTGTTTTAAGTCTTTCCAGAGGGCTTTAATTTTTTGGTAGGCTTCTAGAGAACTGATTTTGCCCCCGGTTTCCAGATTACAAATAAAACTGACTTTTTGGGCAAATTCCTGTAAATTGGCGTTAAATAGCAAGTTTTCTGGCTTAAATTCCCCATAGTAGGGGGCGCGAGGATAGAGAAAATCCTCCTTGCGGCGATCGGGGAGATTTGGGTTATCATCGTTAGGAGGATTCTGGTTCATAGGGCGACGGCGGGTAATTTTGCGGAATTTCTTTAGATTTTTCGGTAATGGTAATGGGAGATAATATCAGTTGTTGGATATCATTGAGGATTTAAGTAGAAACTTGGCTGATTCGCCAAAAATTGACCACTTAAATCGGGACACTTTTTGGCTATGGGTTAAGGTTCGGTCGCAAAATGTTGACAGTTATCTTTAAGCAGCAATTATACATTATTTTTTTCAACAATCATCTACCTAATGATATAAATTTTTTGTCTAGGTTGATCGCCAAAATTTACTGCTGCCGCTATCTGATTAACCATCAATTTTTGTTTATCAATTGCCGAGGATGATAACTATGGAAAAACTCTATGAAGGTAAGGCCAAAATTCTCTATCAAACCGATGATCCCGATATTCTCCTCACTTATTACAAAGACGATGCCACGGCTTTTAATGCCCAAAAACGCGGGCAAATTGTCGGCAAAGGGGAAATTAACTGTACTGTCTCCACTGCCCTATTTCAATGGTTAGAATCCCTAGGAATACCTACCCATTATATTGATCGCCCTAGTTCTAGGGAAATGCGCGTCAAGGCGATTAAAATCATTCCCTTGGAGGTAGTAGTCAGAAATATCGCCGCCGGGAGTTTGTGCAAGCAAACGGGATTAAAGGAGGGGAAAGTTTTACCTTTTCCGCTTGTAGAATTTTACCTCAAGGATGACGCTTTGGGCGATCCTTTGTTAACGCCCGATCGCATAAAAGTGATCGATATTGCCAGCGAGGAGCAAGTCAATCAGTTACGAGATTTAGCCCTGCAAATCAATCAATATCTGCAAGAATTTTTCGATAAGTGCCAGATTATTCTCGTCGATTTCAAGTTAGAATTTGGAGTTGATAAAACGGGCAAAATTTATCTAGGTGATGAAATTAGCCCCGATACCTGTCGTCTCTGGGATAAAACCCAAGAGGATGCCCAAGCGCGCATTCTCGATAAGGATCGTTTTCGTCGCGATTTAGGAGATGTGGAAACTGCCTATCAAAAAGTACAAGCAAGAGTTTTACAACAGATAGAGAGTTTATAACTTTAGGGTGTGTTAGCGAGCGCGTAACGCACCTTAATTGAGATTAGCAATTTAATAATTTATGTCAAGAAGAATTATCGGGTTAACAGGGGGAATAGCCTGTGGTAAATCCACGGTTTCTAATTATTTAGAAAATATCTACAAAATTCCCGTCCTTGATGCGGATATTTATGCCCGGGAAGCAGTGGAAAAAGGTTCGGCAATTTTAGAGAGAATTTTTCAGCGTTATGGCAGAAAAGTTAAAACTGAGGATAATTCCCTTAATCGCCAACAGTTAGGAGAGATTATTTTTAATAATCCCGAGGAAAAAATCTGGTTAGAAAGTCAGATTCATCCCTACGTTAGAGAATGTTTTAATCGGCATTTAGAGCAGTTAGAAGCCCCGATAGTTGTTTTTTCTGTTCCTTTATTATTGGAAGCCAAACTAACCCATTTAGTCACAGAGATTTGGGTGATTTCTTGCAGTTTCGAGCAACAAATTGAACGCTTAATGACTAGGAATAACTTAAGCAGAGAACAAGCGATCGCTCGGATTAATAATCAAATGCCTTTAGCCGAAAAAATTGCCTTAGCTGATCTTGTTTTAGACAATTCCGGAGATTTAGAAGCTTTATATACCCAGATCGATCGAGCTATAAGTAGTCGTGCAAAATTAATTTCCTAGTGAAGATAGGCAAGAGGCAAGGGGCAAGAGGCAAGAGGTGGTTAGATATGTGTAATTAATTTTGCTTAGGTACTTAAGTAGCTGGTTAGAATTAAATTGAAGATATATCCCCCCTTCCCCCCTTAATCCCGCCTTGATAAGGGGGTGCCGATCCCCCCTGCCCCCCTTGATAAGGGGGGTGCCGATCCCCCCTGCCCCCCTTGATAAGGGGGGTGCCGATAGGCGGGGGGATCCCCCTTAATAAGGGGGGCATCTGATAGTTTTTAACACCTAACTACTTACAATAGGGATTAATTTTAAAATAGCCAGGCAAATTTTCCCACCCCGAATTTTACATAGAGAATAATTGCCAAAACCAATAAAAATAGAAAGCCAATAATTAATAAATAGTCTTTATTGGTTAAGATTGATTCCTGTAAAAATGTGCGATCGGGATCACCAGAGAAAGCTTTAGCCTGTAGAACTACCTCTAATTTTTGCGATTTAGCCATAGCGTTTAAAATTAAAGGTACAGCGATAGAAGCGTAAATTTTTCCTTTTTGTAACCAACCCATTTTTTCTATTGCTAATCCTCGTAATCTTTGAGCAGAAATAATCGAGCGAGATTCTTCTACTAGGAGAGGAAATAAGCGCAGGGTAGAGGAAAAAATAAAAACTATTTTGTAAGGAATTCTGGCTTTAGTTAAACTCACCATCATCTGATTTATATCAGTGGTAAAAATAGCGAGGGGAATAATTAAAACCATGGTGAGAGTTTTAAAGATCACATTTAAACCGTAGAGGGTTCCCTCGACAGTCATTTGAGCAGAACCGACAGTTAATAAGGGAGTTAATTCAGTTTTTCCCGTTAAAGTTTTTACCTGTTCCACATTAAAAAATCCCATGGTAATTAATAAGAATAGATAAAAGGGAGCCATGAATTTTAAAATAGTGAGGAGATAAGACCATTTTACCCCCGCCCAGAGACAAGCTAAAGCGACAATAAGAGTTAGAAAACCGCCAGCGAGAGGACTTTCCCAAGTAAAAGCGATGAGAGTAACCACGATCATCATGGTTAATTTGGTCCGAAAATCTAGGCGAGTAAAAGGAGAATCTCGATCGACGGTTTGCCAGTTAAATGATTGCATAATTAAGAAAAAAGTTAGTAAGTAGCTAGGTGTTAAAAACTGTCAGATGCCCCCCTTATTAAGGGGGATCCCCCCGCCTATCGGCACCCCCCTTATCAAGGGGGGCAGGGGGGATCGGCACCCCCCTTATCAAGGGGGGCAGGGGGGATCGGCACACCCCTTATTAAGGGGGGATCTATCTTCAATTTAATTATAACTTTAAGGAAATGAGTTAATTACCCATCCCCATCAATCCCCTAGGAAGGGTTAGTAATTCTCTTCATTTGCTCTTGAATTTCGGGGTTATAAATCTGGAGATAATTCCAATAATTACCAAACACCGATTCTATATAACCCTTAGTTTCTCTAAAGGGAATATTCTCGACAAATTGATCGGGATCGCTAAAATCAAAACGCTGTTTCCATTTGGAAACTGCCCCGGGTCCGGCGTTATAACTAGCCACGGCAAAAAGTGAATTTCCGGCGAATTTGCCATGGGTATAATCGAGATACCATGTCCCCATCATAATGTTATCTTCAGGATTAGTTAAAGAATAACTTTTATTGCCAGTATTACCCGCGATATATTTCCCCGTATCGGGCATAATTTGCATTAATCCCACTGCCCCCACAGGAGAACGAATTTCTTTTTCAAAGCGGGATTCTTGCCGGATTAAAGCTGTCACTAGCAGGGGATTTAATTGTCTATCTTTTGACCATTGCAGGATGCTATCGTAGTAGGGAAAGGGGAATAAAGCGTGCCAGTATTTATCATTTTGTCGCAGGACTTTCCAAGCTTTCTTTTCCTCCGGGGTATCTCTTTCTCGCAAGCGCCAAATCAGGTTAATTCCTTCTAAATTTTGATTGCGAGAGAGTTTATAGACACCGAGGTTAAATTGTTCGTCAACGGTTAAATTCCAAGGATCAACAATTTCTGCTTGGAAGAGATTCCAAGCGTCCGTATCTTCACCAATTCGATATAATTCCTTGAAAGCTTCCGAACCGGCGGGGGGAGCGTTACGGGTGGCGGGTTTGACGGTGGTAGGATTATAGGAGCGGACAGTGGTAAAATCCCCCACGTCCCAACCTAATAAAACCGCCGAGCGCCAAGCATAATAGGAATGGGGATGACGAGAAATAGTGTAGGTAAAAGCTTGTTTTGCTTCTTGGTTTTTGCCGAGTTTTTGCGCCCATTTTCCCACCCAAAAGGCCGCTTTCGGAGCAGTTTGACTATCGGGATTATTAACCGCAATTGGCTGCGCCCACTGCCACGCCTTGGCGTAATCACCGGATTTAGCGGCTCTTTGGGCCATTAACCAGCGATAATCGGCGGCTTCGTCGGATTTTGGGTATTTATTTAATAAAGTCTGCCATGTTTGACTAGCGGCCTGGGCATTAGTTGAGTTGAGTAATTTGGCCTTCGCTTCCAAAGCTTCCGGAGCGCGATCGGGAAATTGCTTGACAATGCGATCGAGATATGCTATGGCATCGCGGTTAGGAGAAATTTGGGCGAGTCGCAGTAATCCCAAACCGGTTTCTGGGGCCTGGGGATAGGTTTTAATTAATTTTTGGTAAGCGCTGCGAGCTTCTGGCAGTTTTTTGGCAATTTGTAGCCCACGGGCGTAACGATAGGCTTGTTCGGGGCTAGGAGTGGCTTTAGCGTAGGCTTTATAGGCTTTTTCGTACAATCCCGACTGCCAATAACCTGCCCCAATCATTGCCCAATCCGCTGGAGTTAACTGCTCGGCGTAGTCTTTCACCAAACGATCGCGGGCCTGATTGAGGGTAGGATCAAAAGGATTAGCCTTGGCTAACTGTAACCATAAGGGAAATTGATCGGGATTTTCTTGAAGACGTTGGCGAATTAAAGCCAAAGTGCGCGGGTGTCGGGGGTATTCCTTGAGCAATTTCTCATGATAACTGGGGTCGTATTTGCCCAAAGAGTAGTAAGCTTCTGCCACTACGGGCGATTGGGGATAGGTTTTAATTAATTTTTGCCAAATTTCTCGCGCTCTTTCACTATCATTGCTTAATTCCTGGGCGCGTCCCTGTTTGAGGAGAATCTGGGGAGCGAGGACAGGATATTGTTTTTCTAAGCCTTCTAATTGTTTTAAAGCCGGACCCCCTTCATATTTTCTCAATAAATCCATAGCCAGGAGATAGCGGGCGCGACTACGATCTAAAGAGGCTGCATTGGCATCGGCCACATCTTTTAACTTGACATCTCGCTCGGTTTGTGGTAGGGAAGCGCTATCAACTACGGCAGAGGGTTGGTTAGGATCTTGGCTAGGAACCGAAGCACTATTGCGATCGAGCCAAGCGAGAAGTTTTGGGTGAAAGAGAAAGAGACTGGTGAGAGTAAAAAGCGCAACCCCAGAACCTAGACCAAGAATGAGCGGGGTGTGAGGGGGGAATTTCTTAAACATTACCTTAATTCAAGACAGTAACTCAACCTACATTATCAGTGATCGTGGTGACAGGTTGTTTGTTTCAATCAGGTTGGGGAAGTGGGGTGTGGGGTGTGGGGTGTGGGGTGTGGGGAAGTGGGGAGAATAAATAAAATAATCTCCTATCTCCTATCTCCTGACTCCTATCTCCTGACTCCTGACTCCTATCTCCTGACTCCTGATCACTGATCACTGAGATATGGTACGCTAAACAGGATTTAAGTATTATTAATGATTACTATGAAACAGCGCGGCGTGACGGTTTGGTTAACGGGATTGAGCGGTGCGGGGAAAAGCACGATTACCGAGGCATTACAGGCAAAATTAATCGCTGAAGGTTATTCAATTGAGGTTCTCGATGGCGATATAGTACGGACGAACCTCACCAAAGGTTTAGGATTTAGTAAAGAGGATCGCGATGAAAATATCCGTCGCATTGGTTTTGTGTCTAATTTGCTTACCCGTCACGGTGTGATTGTCCTAGTTTCAGCTATTTCTCCCTATCGTGAGATTCGCGAGGAAGTACGGGGAAAAATCGGCAATTTTGTCGAAGTTTTCGTGAATGCTCCCTTAAGCGTCTGTGAGGAGCGCGATGTGAAAGGATTATATAAAAGAGCGCGTGCTGGCGAAATCAAGTCTTTTACGGGAATTGATGATCCCTATGAACCACCTTTTAACCCGGAAGTGGAATGCCGCACCGATTTAGAGACTTTAGAGGAAAGTGTCGCCAAAGTCTGGAACAAATTGACGGAATTAGGCTACATTCATCAAGCTGTGGCGGTTTAATCCCAGAATAACTTTGTATTATTGGAAAACATCGTAGGGACGTGGACTACAAACGTCTCTACCCCCCGATTAACCCCTTAAGCAAATTTGTTAGTTAATCTCCTTTTCTTCAGTACCTAAGCCAAGTTAATTATATCTCTGGCTAAAGTGCAAGACTGTCTAAACAGTGATCAGTAAACAGTAAACAGTAAACAGTAAACAGTAAACAGTAAACAGTAAACAGTAAACAGTAAACAGTAAACAGTAAACAGTAAACAGTAAACAGTAAACAGTAAACAGTAAACAGTAAACAGTAAACAGTAAACAGTGAAAAGACAGTAGGAAACTTCTATTTAATACTGCTCACTTAAAACTTAAAACTTAAAACTTAAATCTGATAACTGATAACTGATAACTGATAACTGTCTCAACTAGCAAATTAATTTTGCAGGAATACTTATATTTAAAGGCGCTAAATTATTTTGAAATCTCGCTCTAGTTATTGGAACCTCATTCCCTATCTCCGTCCCCAAACCCAAACAATTATTTTGGCGTTTATCTGTACGATCGGATTTACGGTATTTTGGCCGATTTTAGCTTGGTTAGCTGGACAAATGGCCAGATATATCGGTGAGGGAAATGTGCAAGCATTGGCCACACTTTCGGGGGTGGGGGCAGTGGTTTTTTTACTGCGGGGAATGTCTCAGTATGGACAAGATTCCCTGATGGCGAAAGCTTCTTTAAAAATTGCTCTCGAATTAAGAAAAAAAGTTTATGCTCACCTGCAAACCCTCGGTTTAAATTACTTTGAAACGGCCAAAACTGGTGATTTATCCTATCGTTTAACGGAAGATATCGATCGCATTGGGGAAGTAATTAACAAATTTTTCCATGATTTTATCCCCTCAGCCTTACAGTTAATTGTCGTCTTTGCCTATATGTTTATTGTTAACTGGCAATTGACGATCGCTGTCATTATTATCGCTCCTTTGTTAGGAGTTTTGGTGGGATTTTTTGGTGAAAAATTATTACAATATGCTCGTCGCGCTCAGGCGAAAATATCTAATCTTTCTTCGTTATTAACCGAAGTTTTTGGCGGTATTCGTGTGGTGCAAGCTTTCGCAGCTGAAGATTATCAAACCGAGCTTTTTGCTCAAGAAGCGGAGGAAAATCGCCGCGCTCAATACCTATCAGAATCCACCAAAGCTTTACAATACGTCGTGGTGGGATTTTTGCAAGCGATGGGAGTTATCTTTTTATTCTTCCTTGCGGGTTGGCAAATTTCCCAAAAGAATTTAACTGGTGTTGACTTTGTTAGCTATGTGGCAGCGGTGGCAATGTTAATCGATCCCATCGCCCATATTACCAGTAATTATAATCAATTTAAACAGGGTCAAGCCTCCATGGATCGGATTTTTGAATTGTTAGCTATTTTGCCAACAATTACCGAAAAACCGAATGCGATCAATCTGCCACTCCATAGCAAAGAAGTTGAATATTGTCAAGTAAATTTTTCTTACAATGAGGACAGACAGGTTTTAAAAAATATTAATTTTACTGCACACGCTGGCGAAATGATTGCTTTAGTGGGAGCATCGGGAGCGGGAAAAACCACTTTAGTTAATCTTTTATTGCGTTTTTATGACCCCACTTCTGGCAAGATTTTAATCGATGGGGTGGATATTCGTGATGTGACTTTAAAAAGTCTCCGGCGACAAATTGGCGTAGTTTTACAGGAAAATATTCTCTTTTCTGGTACTATAGCCCAAAATATCGCTTTTGGCCAGGGAGATTTTAATCTGCAAGAGGTGGAAAAAGCGGCAAAAATTGCCAACGCTCATCAATTTATCGGTGAACTTTCCCAGGGTTACTATACCTATGTGGGAGAAAGGGGTGTTAATTTATCGGGTGGACAAAGACAAAGAATCGCCATCGCGCGAGCGGTTTTATCTAATCCGAGAATTTTAATCTTAGATGAAGCAACTTCAGCGCTCGATTCGGAATCGGAAGCTTTAGTGCAGGAAGCTTTAGAAAGAATTATGACGGAGCGCACGGTATTTGTTATTGCTCACCGATTAGCAACTGTCAGAAAAGCTAACCGTATTTTAGTTTTAGAAAAGGGTGAAATTATTGAGGTGGGTAATCACGAAGAGTTATTAAATCTTAATGGTCGTTACGCTCAATTTCATGCTAGACAATTTCAAGATTAGTCTATTTGGCATTAAGAGTTGGGCATTATTTCTGATTTTATCACTCAAGCCAAGCTTTTGGGGGGTAGAATCCCCCAAGCCCCTAGGGTTGATTCAAGGTAGGGTTGATTCAAGGTAGGGTTGATTCATGAATCAACCCTACCCAAACCCCCCGTTGGGGGTAGAATCCCCCGAACCCCGGAGCGCATTAGTTTTTCGGTGAGATGCTTACACGCAGTTGTTCATATATTTGTACTAATTTAAGAGTCACCGATAGAGCAGTTATCTTAATGGTGAGGTAGGAACTTTTCGTTTTGGGGAGTCAGTCGCGGAATTAGGTGGCTCTCTTATCTTTGTGTGATAACTTATATAGTAGTGATCGATCTTTGTGTCCTTTGTGTCTCTGTGGTTCGTTCCACTCACTCGCCGGCAACACTGTATCTTAGAATACATTTTACCCACCAAACCTAAGAGAGACATTAGGTTAGACTTCATCTTTAAGGAAACGCTGTAAGTATCCAGACAGAATTAATTATAGATATTTTTCTGTTCCCTCTACTTAGGGTTTTTTTCGGGGAATTCCTCGCAGGGTTAAAACATCATCGAGGGTGGAACAATAGTTTTTTAAACCAAAATCGTCAGGAGTATAGGTTTTAATGTGGGTGAAGTGGCGATAATTCATGGCAAAACGGTCCCATGCTTCCATCTGCAAGTTAAAAACTTTGATAAAAAAGTTAGCAATAGTTAAAGATAAAGGAATGCGAAAATAGATTTTTTTGTTTAAATAAGTACAGATTTCCTCCACTGCTTGGTTAGCTGTTGTGCGTTGATTGCCTAGAACAATTTTACTTTCTGGTGCGGGATTTTCGATTAAATAATTCACCACTTGAGCTATATCTTTGGCATGGATAAAATGAAAACTGCCATCAGCTTGAAACCAACGCACTAAACCGATATATTTCAACACATCCGGTAAACCGCCATAGATATGAGAATAGGGTTTATTTTCGTCACCACCTAAGACAAAAGTGGGGTATAAAGTGATAATTTTATCGGCGATTTCTAGGTCAGTAAATTTACTATAACAAATATATTTAGTGCGGATATAATTAGTTCCTATCTCCCCAGCTTCGGGTAAAGGTTGATTATTTTGATTGAGAATACTGGCAGTAGAAAAATAGAGGACTTTCTCGCAGATTTGAGCATCTAAATAACTAATTAATTCTAGGGTTTTTACCACATTAATCTGATAACTTTCCTCCTCTCCTCCCCAACTGGTAGCGATTAAAACCGCTATATTCATTGTTTTTAAAAGCTCGGCATATACCCCAATATTTTCCATATCGCCTAAAAGTATATGAACATTTGATCGCCCTTGGTAAGTAAATTTTAACTTCTCGGCATTACGCACTAAAAAATATAATTCATAGTCGGGATTTTCCAGTAAAATTTCGGCGATATAATGCCCAATACAGCCACTCACACCCGTTAGAAATATTTTTTTCATTATTTTAATTGATCCAGCAGAATTTAGGGGACAGTGTGAAAGTAAAAAGTGAGTCACGGGTTCGGATTTTGGAGAGCTGCATCTAAACTTTGCAGAAATATCAAAAATGATTAATGGTCAGTGACTCTTAAATTATTACAAATATATCAGCAGCTGCGTGTAAGCATCCCACAAAAAAACTAATGCGCGGGGGGTTCGGGGGAGGCGCTTCGTCCCCCGACGGGGGGTTTGGGGGGTAGAACCCCCCAAGAGTCTGGATTGGAAACAAACAACCTAGAAAGCACAGTTTTTTAACAGAAGTTATCAGAGAATCCCAACTTAGTAGATTTTAAATTATGGGATGCACTCTTAGGTGTTGGGTGTTACAGACGATTTCCTTACCTCCTAACCCCTATTCCCTAAACCTTGATCAGGACATCCTAGGCGTGAACTGCTAATAATTGATCCGCTTGTTTAGCAGTTTCAAAGAAGAAACGCACGTTATCTTCAGGAGTTCCCACCAAAACACCATGACCTAAATTAAGAATATGACCTTGATTACCCGCTTTACGAATAGTATCAATAATCCGCTCGCGAATAAAGGGCTGGGAACCGAATAAAACCCCCGGATCGATATTACCTTGAACCATCATCGATTTACCTAAACGCTGTCTCGCTTCCGCCATATCCACGGTCCAATCGACGCTAATAATATCAACCCCCGATTTACCCATTCTTTCCAAAACGCCGGCGCTGCCACTAATGTAGAGAATTAACGGTGTATCGGGATGGGTTTCTTTCACCAAACGAACTACTTTTTGTTGATAGGGTAAGGCAAAAACATCGTAATCTTGGGGAGTTAATTGACCCGCCCAAGAATCGAACATTTGTACTACTTGCGCCCCACAATCGATTTGATAACGGACATAGGTGGCGATCATATCCGCTAATTTATCTAAAAATTGGTGCAGTACCGAGGGTTCCGAAAAAGCCATCCCTTTAATCACAGAATAACTTTTAGAACCTTTCCCTTCCACTGCGTATGCTGCTAAAGTCCAAGGCGCACCGACAAAACCGAGGACAGTGGATTTATTTCCCACCTCTTGACGCAGGGTTTTTAAAATCGTTTTGATAAAAGGTAAAGACTGATCGGGATCGAGGGGATTAAGTTGGTCCACCTGCGCTTGAGTACGAATGGGAGAATCGATAATCGGCCCCTTACTTTCGATAATATCAAAGGGAATACCAATTCCCGCTAGGGGAGTGAGGATATCGGAGAACATGATCACCCCATCCGGTTGAAAAGCGCGCCAAGGTTGCAGGGAGATTTCGATCGCTAAATCGGCATTTTCCGATCTTTCCCGAAAACTGGGGTATTTATCCCGCAATTCTCGATAAATCTGCATATAACGTCCTGCTTGTCTCATCATCCACACGGGAGGACGGGGTAAGATTTCTCCTTTGGCAGCGCGTAATAAATAAGGTATTTCAGGGGAGTCAGTCATATCAGGATGATTATTCTATTGCCTTTTCTACGGTATCATCCCCCGTACAGCTAATTTTTCTGGTTTTTCCTTAAGAATTGTTAACGAAAATTATCCCTCCACCCTGGGGTGAATTCGACGCAATCGCAAGGCATTTGTCACCACGGAAAGGGAACTTAAAGCCATGGCAGCACCGGCAATAATCGGATTGAGCAGAAAAGGATAGAGGACTCCGGCAGCGATGGGAATGGCAATCAGGTTATAAATAAAAGCAAAAAAGAGATTTTCTTTGATATTTCGCATTGTTGCCCGACTTAACTCAATAGCACTCACAATTCCCTGTAAATCTCCCGAAATTAAGGTTATATCACTAGCGGCGATCGCTACATCGGTCCCTGTGCCAATGGCAATACCTAAGTCCGCTTGCGCCAATGCGATCGCATCATTGATGCCATCTCCAACCATGGCGACTATTTTCCCTTTTTTCTGCAAATATTCGATTTTTTCGGCTTTTTCTTGGGGACGGAGTGCGGCAAAAAAGCGCCGGATACCCAACTCGCTGGCGATCGCCTCTGCGGTTTCGAGGTTGTCCCCCGTCATCATCATCACCTCTAAGCCCATTTTTTTGAGCTTGGCGACCACTGAGGAAGAAAAAGGTTTTAAAACGTCGGAAATGGCGATAACCCCCTCTAAACCCCCGTTAACCGCTATCCAAGCCACGGTTTTTTTCTGCCATTCCCAATCGTGGGCGACTTTTTTAAGAACTTTTGTTTCAACTCCTTGACGTTCTAACCATTGTTGTGTACCGATTTGCACGAAATCCGACCCGACTTTTCCCTGCACTCCTGCCCCAGTTATTGAGTCAAATTCGGTTACTTCTAGGGTTTTAATCTGGTTTAACTGCCCATATCTAACTATTGCTTCTCCTAACGGGTGTTCAGAATGATTCTCCACCGACACGACTAACTGCAGCAGCGATAATTCCCGTCCATCCCTCACCCCTTCCCGAGTCAAGAAGTCCGTCACCGTTGGTTTCCCCTGGGTGAGAGTTCCCGTTTTATCTAGAACAATAGTAGTAATGCCCTGGGCTAATTCTAAACTTTCGGCGTTTTTAATTAAAATTCCCTGTTTTGCTCCCTGTCCTGTTCCCACCATAATCGAGGTGGGTGTAGCTAATCCTAGCGCGCAGGGACAAGCGATAATTAAGACTTCCACCATTGTAATCAAAGCGAGGGTGAGATTACCCGTGCGGAGAATCCAAAATAGGAAAGTTATTACCGCAATAATCATCACCACCGGCACAAAATAAGCGGTCACTCGATCGACTAATCTTTGTATAGGTGCTTTTGATGCTTGTGCGGTTTGTACTAATTGGACAATCTGAGCTAAAACCGTATCTTTTCCCACTCGTAACGCTTGCATTTGTAGGCTACCGGTTTTATTAATTGTCGCCCCGATTACCTGTTGATTGATATTTTTTCGCACGGGTAAACTTTCCCCCGTCACCATCGATTCATCAATGCTAGAACTGCCCTGGATAATTATGCCATCGACGGGAATTTTTTCTCCCGGACGCACTAAAATTATATCTCCTACCTTCACCTCTTCTATTGGTATATCTAGCGTCTGTTCTTCCCTAATTACCCTAGCAGTTTTTGCCTGTAATCCCATTAATTGTTTAATAGCGGCGGCCGTTTCTTTTCTGGCACGTTTTTCAAGGAAACGACCGAGTAAAATCAGAGTAATGACGATAGCTGATGCTTCGTAATAGACATGGGAATTAAACCCCTGTTTTTCGATAAAATCGCTCCCGAAGGTTAAAAACAGGGAATAAAAATAGGCGGCACTGGTTCCCAAAACTACTAAAGTGTCCATGGTGGCAGCGCGGTTTTTAAAGGCTTTCCAAGCATTTTTATAAAAACTTTGACCACACCAAAATTGGACGGGAGTAGCGAGAATTAATTGGAATAAGGGAGCGTGTAACCAGTGGGGAATAAAAGATAGAGATAAACCCGTCATCATCGGCAAAGAACCGATAAAAAGTATAATACTAATAACAATAGCGATCGATAGTTTAGTGAGAAGTTCTTTTTCTGGCCTGGATTCGAGATTAATTTCCGTTATCGGTGTAGCCTGGAAACCAGCATCCCTAACTTTTGCTTGAATAGTGTTAAGATCGGTACGCTTGGGATCATAGTCCACATCCACCTGTTCCATGCCAAAATTAACTTGACATCGAATCACTCCGGGGATAGATTTAATTATCCGTTCGATCGAATCAGCGCAACCAGCGCAACTCATCCCGGCGAGTTTGAGAGTTTGATGGGTCATAATTTTAATAGCAGCGGAAGTCAGCAACAAAATCCCCTGCAGCAGAGTTCTATCTTTAGGATAAAATATTCCCCTAGCTGCAGGGTCAAGAATCCTTTGTTAATTTTTCTGAATAGATATGAAGAAATGTCAAAAAGAGTGTCTGTATTTTCCTAACACACCCTTAATTTTTATGGACAAATTTCAATTAACCCCACTCTGTTGCGTGTCTTGACCCTGCAAAGCATCGGCAGCGGAAACACCATCACCCTGAAAACCAAAATACCATAAAGTAGCGGCAGCTTCAGCGCGAGTTACTGGTCTTTTTGGCTGAAATAGGGTAGTAAAACCAAAAACTCGCCGAATATTGGCTTGTTCGGCATTTTGAAAATCGGCATAAAGAGCGCGCACCAGCTGCGGGTTAATTTTATTAGTATCCTGAAAACCCCAAGTATTTTTAATCGTATCAAGATTGGCGCTCGGTAAAGCTTTTCTGATATCTAATGGCACTTTCCACGCGATTAAATCTTCCCGGGTTAAAGGAGCATTGGGACGGAATAAAAGAGTGCTACTATCTCCCGTTAAAGGAGAGGGAATTAACCCTGCTTCCGCTAATCCTTGAATATAAATATAATCGGGATCGTTATTTTTAACATCACTAAAAGCTGGGGAACTATTGGGAGTAGCTAAACGGATTTGTTTACCTGCTACATTGGCATAAATGGCATTATTAGCCTGTAACAACCAGCGCGCAAATTCTCGGCGCGTTATTGTATCATTAGGGTTAAACTGATTGTTATTACCTGTTAATACTCCTAATCTAGCTAAGTCTTGAATGTGGCTTTTTAAGGGATTAGGTAAGGATTCGAGATCGTTAAAACTGGTGGGATTAAGATTGGGTAAGGGGGAAGAAATGGGGGAGGGACTAGGGGAAGCAATCGGAGTTCCCGTTGGACGATAATCGAGGCTATATTCCGTATTGGGAGAAGTAGCAGTTATGGTGATAGTTAATTCTAAATTATCTCGACGGGCCGTTAGGGTACTATTGACTCCTTCCCCAGAAAAGGGAGTGATAATTTCCCAATTATTATTAACTAATTCCTGTTGATAAAAAGCCTCGATCGCATTGCTGGGATCGTTGGATTGCCACCGGGTTTGCCCACCGGTATTATCAGGATTTGTCTGCACGGATAATAATTCTGATTGACTATATCGAGGAATTTCTGCGGGAAAATTTGCGGGTAATTGCTGGTTATTAGGAGAGTTTTCTGGTATGGGATTTGTTTGTAGATTAGGATCGGCAGCCAGACGATTTTCTAGGGCAGGATTGCCACTACAGGCTCCTAAAATGCCCAGCAGGGTGATCATTGTACTGTAGCGAATAAACTTACTCACGGTCTTTACCAATATTGTTTCCTTAGCTTTATCCTAGCTTATTTATCTGGGGTTTTGACTAGGGAAAATTGTGCGCCACCATTGACGTAATTTCCCCAGCAGAAATCCTCCTAACCCTTTTGTGTATTTTTCAAATTTGTAGTAAAATAAAATGTCGATTATATCCTGTGTGGCAAGATACTTGAGATAGGATACTCCTTGATCTATACGCACATCACTATATTCTAAATAAACTTTGCGACTGAGGCGATCGGATAAATTCCATTTTGGTTGAAAATATTCTTGCATCCTCTGTTGATAAGGGGCAAAACTACTCGATTTTCCCTGTAAATATTCTTCCATGTATTGACAAGCAATTTCCGCTCCTTTCATAGCATAGCGAATACCTTCCCCTCCTAAAAAGTTAACCGTAGAAACAGCATCACCAATCGCTATAATATTCGGTTCTTGATAATAAATATCTTGCAGATTGAGCGAATATTCTAAAATAGACCCATGGATGTCGATTATATCATATTTAGAGAGATTTATGTAGGTTTGAATAATTTGTGTAATATAACTTTTTAAAGGCTTAACTTCAGGAATATAAGGATGTTCTCCCTCTAACCAAGCGGCTCCTATTTTTAATTGCTGATTATCCATAGGAAAAATCCAGCCATAACCTTTAGGACTCCATTTATGACCTAGAAAAAACACTAAATTATCTTGATATTTTTGATAATATACTTCTGGCACAGTAATTAAATATTCAATGCCCACTGCTTTTAAAAAATCAGGTTTTTCTCGTTTATGTTTATACATAACTGCTCTAGCGTATCCCGTGGCATCAACCAATAAACGAGTAGTAACTGTCTCGATTTCCTCGCCTTTTGATTTCAAGAAAACAGTTAGCTTATCCTCCATCTGTTGATATTTCAGATAACGACAACCTAAACGAACTTCTCCCCCCCAACGCAGCACTTCTGCGGCTAAAAACTCTCGCAATTTGGCAAAATCAAAAACTACCCCTAAAGGTTGCGGTGATGACCAAAAATGATGTATGCTGGTGGAGATGATTTCGATATTTTTCCAAAACCTAGCCACTACGGTTTCGGGGAGATTGAATTGTTCTAAAATTTCTAGGGGAGAAGCGGCACTAGAAAAATTATTATCTTGCCAACTAGAATGTTGTTCCACCAAAAGAACACGATAACCTTTTTCACTTAATAATCTACCACAGTGACCTCCCGCCGGTCCACCCCCAATAATTACGACATCATAATCCATGATTTACTCCCTCGCCTAATCTTGCTAACTTGCTTTTATTTTACCCTAATTTGCCCTCTGTTAAACCCCAAACTGGTTAAGCTGTTGTGCATCTAAACTTGATAAGTAGCTGATTATAATTAAATTAAAAATGGATTTTAGGTTCGATCCCCCCTGCCCCCCTTAATAAGGGGGGTGCCGATAGGCGGGGGGATCCCCCTTAATAAGGGGGGTGCCGATAGGCGGGGGGATCCCCCTTGATAAGGGGGGTGCCGATAGGCGGGGGGATCCCCCCTGCCCCCCTTGATAAGGGGGGTGTCTGACAACTTTTAACACCTACCTACTTACTCTTTTTAACCTGTTCCCTATTCTCTCATCGAAAGCTGACTATCTTATGACATTTTTCTTATTATTAGTTACTTCCCTATCGCTGATAATTTGGTTATATTTAATCTTAGCCAGGGGACAATTTTGGCTATCTAACCAAAAAATTAATCCTGTCACTTCTCCTTTAAAAAATTATCCAAAAGTCTCGGCAATTATCCCCGCACGAAACGAAGCCGACGTTTTACCTATCAGTTTAACCTCCCTTTTTAACCAAGATTATCAAGGAGAATTTTCTATTATTTTAATTGATGATCAAAGCAGTGATGGCACGGGAAAAGTTGCTCAAGAAATTGCTGATAAATATCATAAATCTGGACAAATAACTATTATTTCTGGACAACCTTTAGAGATAGGATGGACGGGTAAATTATGGGCAATGAAACAGGGAATAACAGAGGCTACCGAGAAATTCGCCCCCGATTATTTTCTGTTTACCGATGCCGATATTGCCCACGCACCGGATAATTTAACCCAATTAGTCACTAAAGCAGTACAGGAAAAACAAGCTTTAGTTTCCCTGATGGTGTTGCTACGCTGTGACAGTTTTTGGGAAAAATTTCTTATTCCTGCCTTTGTTTTTTTCTTCGAGAAACTCTATCCTTTTGCCCTAGTTAATAATCCTAATTCCCCGATAGCAGCCGCCGCTGGGGGTTGCATTTTAATTCGCCGAGATATTCTAGAAAAGATTGGCGGTATTGAGATTCTTAAACAAGCTTTAATTGATGATTGTTCTTTGGCAATTGCAGTTAAAAAATATCTGCAAAATCACCCCGAAAATAGCGAGAAATCCATCTGGTTAGGATTAACAAAAAGCACCTATAGTCTCCGTCCCTATCCCGATTTAGCCAGCATTTGGAATATGGTAGCCCGCACCGCCTTCACACAACTAAATTACTCAATACTTTGGTTAATCGGCACAATTTTCGGGATGTTTTTAACCTATTTAGCTGCCCCCTTGGGCTTAATCTGGGGATTGGTCTTAAAAGAAACATCAATTATTATAATTAGCACCGTCACCTTATTACTAATCGCCCTCTCCTATAGCCCGACTTTAAGGCTATATAAATTATCCCCCCTGCGGGCTTTAACTTTACCCCTAATTGCCCTCTTTTATAGTTTAATGACCGTCGATTCTGCCCTGCGTTATTGGCGCGGCCAAGGGGGAGGTTGGAAAGGGCGAGTTTATCCTAATTAGGGTCTGCTGAATAATAGTAAAACCCTTTTAAAATAGGTCTTTTGACCTGTTAAAATCTGATGTTAGTGCAAGAAAATAGTAACTGAAAAAGTCCAGTAGGGTGCGCCCTTCGATAGCGTAACGCACCAAATAAATTAATGATAGATAAGAACTCTTGCAAATTAATTATATGTCATAAAACATTTTACCATTTGGGGATGGGGGGGTGAGTGCGATTATCTGTAGTGCGATCATGGATTTTCAACTATAATCAAAGATAAGTAGGTGGGTGGAATTAAATATAAAATGAACGTAGGTTGGGTTGAAGCATGAAACCCAACGCCCGCATGGGTTACGCTACCGCTAACCCATCCTACAAATAATTGTGCCTACCTACTTATTGATTTATCCCATGAGGTAACAATGTTATCGATTAATCTAGATCGAGAAACCGAGAACTATCTAGCAGACATCATTTCTGAAGAGAATATTAGCTCAGAAGAACTTCTGAAAAAACTCATTTACGAACATTGGCAAAGCTTAAAACCGCGTAAAACTTTATCACAACGCCGGGGAGGTCATCCTCAGCATCTTTTAGAAAATGCTCCACCTGATTTGTCATTGCGAGAAAACCGCAAAAAAGTAGTTGCAGAATATATACAAAACCATCATCAGCAACATCATTTATGACAAATTATCCCCCAAAAATTATTACAGAATCAATCAACCAATTCTCTAACTTCAAAGCAGGCACACGCTCAAATTCACGAGTATTTGCGGTAACAAGAGTCAGATCAAGCGCTAGAGAATGAGCAGCAATCAGTAAATCATTTGGACCGATTGGGGTTCCTGCTTGCTCCAAATGTTTACGAATTAGGGCATAGTGCTTATCTACAGTTGATTCTAATGGCAAAACTGTCAAGAACTCCAGGATGCGTTCTAGTTGCTGCACCAGACGGGAGGAACCACTTTTAACCACTCCAAATCTTAATTCACACGCCACAATGATGCTCGTACAAACGCTTTCTTCGCCGACATCCACAATATGCTGGAAAACCTGACCTTGGGGATACCTGATCAAATGTGATAGGATGTTAGTATCAAGCAGATATTGATAGGTCATTGGGTGGTACTAAAATGTAATGTCATCAAGGGGAAGCAACCCTTCATCTATATCAGGAAAATTGTCTGTAATGTCTGGCAAAGTAGTCAGCAAAGAAATTAGAGAACCGGAAGAAATCGGCTCAATGATTAAGCGATGACCTTCTTTGCGTAACAAAACCTCTGTACTTGATAGGGCCAGTTCAGGAGGAATAGTTAATACTTGCTCTTGTCCACTTGTTAGTAAAGAAACCTGACGTAAATTTTGCATCTGTTGACCCCTTTGTTAATGATCGCCTTACTATTTTAACTTATTTATCTAGTTATCTCGTTCCCCGGTTTTACCTGGGAACCCTTGATTCAGGTTCTACCTGATAACTGTTTACTGATAACTGTTCACTGAAATTCCAGTTCTTCTTAAATACTACTTTAAGGTAGAGACTTAGATATTAAGTAGGTAGTTGTTAAAAATTGTCAGACACCCCCCTTATTAAGGGGAGCAGGGGGGATCGAAGACAAAATCTATCTTCAATTTAATTAGAACCACTTACTTATCAGCTTAATTTTCTTCCTGCACTTCTGGGGTTGGTTGTGGTAAACGAGCGATAAAATCTTTCATTTGGGGATGATTAAACATTTTCTCCGTATCTTGCAGAAGACGTTTACCCCAGAGATTTTCCCCTAAAAATTCCAGACTGACATAACGACTATCGCTAGTGAGAGCGGCCTGAGCTAATTTGATGCCCTCCTCAGTTTTCCCTTGACTATAAATAGCCACCGCAATAGCTAACTGAGGTTCCGGCTGTTTAGGATCGATTTTCAAAGCAGCCCGCCAATCTTTAAGAGCCGCTTCCTTATCACCCTGTTCGTATTTAACTAAACCAATATTATTAATAGCGGGCCAAAAATCTTTATCTTGACTAACAGCCTTTTCGTAAGCTGCAATCGCCGCAGGATATTGTTCTAACTTGAGATAGGAATTACCGAGATCAAAAAGAGCGGGGGAGATATCGGGTTTCATTTGCAAACCCGCTTCAATTTGGGCAATAGCAGACTTGTAATCTTGATTCTGAAAATAGGCGCTACCGAGGGAAAATTTAATATTAGCGTGGGCATCGGCGGGAGCAAGGGACAAAGATTGATTTAATGCCTCGATACCGAGTTGCACCTGATCGTCTTGCAGATATAAACTACCGAGAATAAACCAAGTTTGATAGAGATGGGGGGCTAACTGCACCGCTAACTTAGCCCGTCCGAGGGCCGCATCGGTACGGCGGAAACGAGCTAATTGGATGGCATCCTCAGCGATTTCAATTCCTGCTTGTTCCATCTGTTCTAACTCCGGTTCGATGGCGTAGGGGAGTAGTGCTTGGGAAAAAGCCAGCGGGCTGCCAGCGACGAAAAAAATGAGCAAAGAAATGATTAATCTAAGTTTTGGCACAGTTTACCCCCGCGATAGGCCTTTTTTAATCAGTCTATCTCGCTTGGGAGTTGTTGGCTAAAGAAACAACAAAGGCAACTCTAGAGACGTTAGTATATAACCAATTACTTTTGGCTGATCGATGGCAATAAGCGTGTTGGGAAAATCAAATCGCCCCCTATTTTGGATATTCGGACTCATGGCTAGTGGTTTTCTGGCGGTGGGAGTGGTTTCTTATCGCTTGCTGCAAACTCCTCCTCCTGCCCTAGAATTAGCGAAAATGACCGTTGCTGCTCAACGGGAAACCCTCACTGTGGAAATTAAAGCTAGTGGTAGGGTGGAACCAATCCAAAGTGTCAACATTAGCCCGAAAAACCCTGGCCGATTAGTGCGATTATTGGTGGATCAGGGCATGATTGTTAAAAAGGGACAAACCCTCGCGGTCATGGATAATTTAGAGGTGTATGCCAAGGGAATGCAGTCAGAAGCGCATCTGCGGGAAGCTCTAGCCAATCTGGAACAGGCTAAACGCAGCATTCCCGAAGATATCCGGCAATTACAAGCCCGATTTTATCAGGCCCAGGCCAGTTATAAGCAATTAGAAGCCCGTTTAGCTCAGGCCAAAGAAAGAATTCCTAAAGATTTAGACCAGCTGCAAGCTCAGGTACAAGCAGCCCAATCCCGTTTTCGACTAGCAGAAAATCGGGTTAAACGCAATGAAAATTTAGTCCAGGAAGGGGCGATCGCTCAAGACCAATTTGATGCCGTCCTCAATGAATATCTCAACGCTAAAGCCAATTTAGACGAATCGATCCGCCGTTTGGAACAAGCAGATAAAACCGCTTCCCCAGAAGTGGCCGGAATTGAGCAGGAAATGATAGGAGCGGCAGCATCGATCGCAGAAGCGAAATTTGCCCTCGAACAACGCCAAAAAACCCAAGAAACCGAGCTGGCTCGACTAGAATCATCTGTAGCGGCCGCCAGGGCCGATTTAGAGCAAATTAAGATTCAATACCGCGATACAGTCATTACTGCTCCCTTTGATGGCATCATCACCCAAAAATACGCCACCGAGGGTTCTTTTGTCACTCCCACCACTTCGGCCTCCAGTACCGCTTCCGCCACTTCCACCTCGATTATCGCCCTAGCATCGGGATTGGAAGTGATTGCTAAAGTGCCGGAAGTAGATGTGGGTTTATTGCAGCGCGGCCAACCCGTGCGCATTGTCGCCGATGCTTTTCCTGAAGAAGTCTTTGAAGGTCGAGTTATTCTCGTGGCTCCCGAAGCAATTATCGAGAATAATGTTACTTCTTTTGAGGTCAGAATCGGTTTGGTGACGGGACGGGACAAACTTAAATCGAAAATGAATGTGGATGTAACTTTTGTCGGCCAGCAGTTAGATAATGCCCTCGTCGTGCCGACTGTAGCCATTGTCACCCGGGAAGGCAAGTCAGGGGTTTTAGTTCCCGATGCCGAAAATAAACCCAGTTTTAAACCCGTTTCGATCGGTTTAGTCCTGGACGATAAAACCCAAATTTTATCAGGTTTGGAAGCCGGAGAAAAGGTCTTTATCGATCTCCCCGAAGGGGCCGAAGATACCTCGAAAACTAATCAAAAATCTCAATAATTTTTCTTAACAAATATCTCCCAATTGTCTTTTTTATGATCGGGCAGGATTCAGGAGAGAGGGGACAGGAGACTATTTTTATTTATTCTACCCACACCCCACACCCCACACCCCACTTCCCAATTCATAATTCATAATTCATAATTCATAATTCCCCTATATGTTTATCATCGAAAGTTTAAAAATGGCCGTCTCCACCCTAGCGGCCAATAAAGTGCGTAGCGGCCTGACCATGTTAGGAATTATCATCGGTAACGCTTCGGTGGTGGCCATGATTGGTATTGGCCAAGGGGCGCAAACCTTAGCCAATGAGCAGTTTGCTAACTTGGGTCCCAATACTCTTTTTGTGGTGCCGGGGTCGCGACAAGCACGCAATACCACCGTTAATTTACCGAAAACCTTGGTTTTAGCCGATGCTCAGGCGATCGCCGAACAAGTTCCCACCGTCGCTGAAGTCGCCCCGGAAATAAACGCTCGTTTCCTGATTTCCTATCGTAATCGCAACATGACGGCTCTAGTCACGGGAAGCACCCCAGAATACGCTTCTGTCCGCAATTTTACCCTAGAAAAAGGTCGTTTTATCAATAATATCGATCTAGCCCGCAACAAACGGGTAACGGTAATCGGCACTGAAGTGGCGGCGCAACTTTTCCCCACCCAAAATCCCCTCGGTCAACAGCTGCGGATCAAAAATCTCAGTTTTGAGGTGATCGGGATTTTAGAGGCGAAAGGCTCCTTTTTTGGCAATAATCAGGATGAAATGCTGATTATTCCCCTTAGCACCATGAACTCGCAACTGGTGGGCAAAACCGGACCCTACGGTGTTGAGTTGAGTTGGATTAGTCTCACCGCTCGATCAGGGGAGGAAATCCGCGCAGCTAAGTTCCAAATCCAGAATCTCCTGCGTTTACGCCATAAAATCGTCGCTGAGGATGATTTTCGCGTCGAAACTGCTAAACAGATGATCGAAATCTTCGGCACGATTACCCAGGGTCTAACCCTACTTTTGGCTCTAATCGCCGGTATTTCCCTAATTGTCGGGGGTATCGGGGTGATGAATATTATGCTCGTTTCGGTTTCGGAAAGAACCGGGGAAATCGGACTAAGAAAAGCGATCGGAGCCAGAGAACAGGATATTCTCTTACAATTCCTGATTGAATCAACTCTCGTTTCCATCGCCGGCGGTGCGCTTGGTATTCTCTTCGGTGCAGGAGCGATCGTTCTCGTCTCCAGTTTCTCTCCCCTGGCTGCCACTGTTTCCACCAGCGCCGTCGCCCTGTCTTTGAGCGTTTCCACGGGTATCGGTCTCTTTTTCGGCGTTTTTCCCGCCTATCGTGCCTCTAAATTGGAACCGATTGTCGCCCTCAGAAGTGTCTAATTTTTTAAGTTTTTTCGGGGACGTTTTTGGCAAGGATTGCCTTTATAGCTAAGTAGGTAGGCGTTAAAAGTTGTCAGACACCCCCCTTATCAAGGGGGGCAGGGGGGATCCCCCCGCCTATCGGCACCCCCCTTATCAAGGGGGGCAGGGGGGATCGAACCTAAAATCCATTTTTAATTTAATTATAACCAGCTACTTAAGTTGGGGTTTAATGTGTGGGACGGATTTTATAGTCCCGATAACGACGATAATCATTGAGAATGCGATCGTGATCAAAGCATAAAGGTTGGGGGAATTCCCAGAGATGAAAAATCCCGACTTTTTTGGCATCATCGGCAGCGATCGGTTTTCCTTTTGCCGTGGCGATAAAAACGATACTAATGGTGTGTTGACGCGGATCGCGGTTAGGATCGGAATAGACGTGAAATTGCTCGATTAACTGCACCTGCAAGCTGATTTCCTCGTAAGCTTCCCGAATTGCCGCCGTTTCCACCGATTCGCCGTAGTCCACGAATCCCCCCGGAATTGCCCAGCCAAAGGGCGGATTTTTTCTCTCAATTAGTACGATCGGACGGTGGGGCGAGTCGATCAGTTCGATGATAATATCAACAGTAGGGGCAGGATTGCGATAGTTTGTCATTTTTTTCAGTTATCAGTGAACAGTTAAGTAAGTAGTTATAATTAAATTGAAGATAGATTTTGCCTCTGATCCCCCCTGCCCCCCTTGATAAGGGGGGTGCCGATAGGCGGGGGGATCCCCCCTGCCCCCCTTGATAAGGGGGGATCAGACAACTTTTAACACCTACCTACTTATCAGTAATCGGTCAATAATTTCATTTAAGACTCATAACCTTACAATCGAATGCTTTCTAACCAGTCACTGATCAGGGATCACTAACAAGGAGGGGAATAAAAGTTGTTAGAAAATGCCAAGAAAATTACGGTTATAGGTGGGGGAATTTGGGGACAAACACTCGCTAATTTGGCTAGACGTAATCACTTAGCTGTTAGGGTTTGGTCGCGTCATACTGGGGAAGATTTAGGGGCTATTATAGCAGATACTGATGTAATTATTTCAGCAGTTTCGATTAAAGGAGTTGTTCCCACGATCGAACAATTACAGCAATTACAATTAAATTCTTCCACAATTATCGTCACCGCCACTAAAGGATTAGAGCCAATCACCACTCGTACCCCTTTTCATCTCTGGAATCAAGCTTTTCCTGCTAATCCCCTTGTGGTTCTTTCCGGTCCTAATTTAGCTAAAGAAATTAATCAAGGTTTACCCGCTGCGACGGTGGTAGCAAGTTATCAGCAAAAAGCAGCAATATTGTTACAAAAATTATTATCTGGGGAATCTTTTCGGGTTTATCTGAATAGCGATCCCTTGGGAACAGAGTTAGGTGGCACTCTTAAAAATGTCATGGCGATCGCTTCTGGGGTTTGTGATGGTTTACAGTTAGGTACTAATGCCAAATCTGCCCTATTAACTCGCGCTTTACCGGAAATAATTCGGGTGGGAACTTGTCTAGGAGGTTGTCAAGAAACTTTCTTCGGTTTATCGGGTTTAGGGGATTTATTAGCTACCTGTAATAGTCCTTTATCCCGCAATTATCAAGTGGGTTATCAATTAGCTTTAGGTTTATCTTTGCCAGAAATTTTAGCGAAATTAGAGGGAACTGCCGAAGGAATAAATACCACAGAAGTTTTGATGAGAATTGCCCAAGAAAAAAATTTATATGTACCGATTACCTGTCAAGTTGATCGTCTTTTGCGCGGGGAAATTTCTCCGCAAGTTGCCGTTTATGAATTAATGCGTCGCGATCTAAAAGCAGAATTTGATTAAGAGACAAGAGATTTTTTAGTAAACAGTAAAAAGTAATCCGTGAGTGGTTGGGGAGTGGGGACGAAGGTTTAACGCTTTGCTTTGTTGGTTATCTTAGTCATCAATAAAGTATCAAATAGCCCCAACGGGATTCTCCATTTTTTTAGATAAAGATAGTGAGTTAAGCAAATTATTGTTATTAACAAATATTTTACACACTTCATACAAGATAAGCACTATGGCTCACCACCACTACCCAATCATTACCCGGTTGCTTTTTTGCTCGATCGATTTTTATAACTCCCCTAATGGCTTCAATTATTATTTACTCAGACTGAGACTCAGGGAGTAACTTAGGTTGAAATAATTGGGAAGGAACAAAACGAAAACCGCTTTGATCTTCTTGACGAATTAATAATCCTTGTTCTTCCATCGATTTAAGTTGGGGCAAGAGAGCAACAAAGGTTATAGCATCAAGTTTAGCCAAAGTTTGATCAGAAATATTCTCACTAATGCCACCGGCTTGATGAGCAACGTATAATAAATGACGAAACTGAGGACTTAAATAATCAGTAAAGTCTTTTTGAAGGATTTGCCAAATTGAATAAAAAGCAGTTTCATCAATAATTTCATATCCTTCTGAAGCAGCTTGCCGTAATACTTTTTCACAGATAGTATTCAGTTCTCGAGGAATTCCTTGAGCGTAACCCGTAATTAAATTGATGACTTCCTCTGTGAAAGGATAGGGATCATTTCGCTGTTCGTTTCTGGCACTATTAAGATAATTAATAGCAATGTGACGTAAATCATCTTGACTCATGGGTTCAAGGGGAATATCTTCAGAAAAGATACCAAGGGCTTTTAAGGTTGCTTCTTGAAACTCGGTAAAGCCTCTTCCTGTCATAATAAATCCCCGATGTTTTCCCATCCGAAATAAATCTAAACTACTTTCTAAAATTGTCTGGACAACAATGGGGTCTTTTTTGTCAAAATCATCAATAGCAATAACAATACGAGAATAAATTTCTTCGGCTCTATTTAATAAACGAATGAGTAAAGGATAGGGATCAGCATTGGCAGTGGGAGTCAGTTGATTAGCAGGGGATTCTTCCTTTTTGCCAAAGGATAAAAAGCCTAATTTAACTTGTCCTTCAGTAGTGGTTTTATTGCGTTGAATAGAATACCCTAAAAGCGTATTAGCAATGTCTTCTGATTCTTGATCACTATCCGCTAAACTATCGGCTACAGCTAATAATAAAGCACGATAAAATTCCGTGGAACTTTCCCCAGGAATACTGCTAATATAAAGCAATAACATTTTTTCATTTAATTGGTTAACTTCCTGTTGTAACTGGTTAATTAAATTAAAAATTAAGGCAGTTTTACCAATACCCCAAGCCCCCCTAACTAAGATATTACGTCCTTCATAGAGGGTCGGAATAACTATATCTAAAACTTGATCTCGTCCATAAAAAATCTTTGCTAATTTTTTGCGATCATCGGGGGGAGTTGGTCGAAAAGGATTTTCTATCAGTCCCCATTTTTTGAGAGTTGATTGATAACGGCTGAGTCTTGACATTTTTTACGCAGATTGTAGAATTTTTAGTAGATAATTAATTTCCTCTAGTCGTTCTGAATTATTTTTTTCTTGATAATATGTTTGTGCCTCTTTTAAATGACTACAAGCTTGGGAAATCTTGCCAATTTGTATTTCTAGATTGCCCAGTGCAGTTGTCACAGAAGCCACATTATCTTGATCACCTAAACGACGGAATAGACGTAAAGAATCTTTAAAATAAAGTCTTGCCTGTTCGAGCCTACCAGTGCGATGATAGAGACGGGCAAGTTCCAATAAAATTGGAGCCAAACTACTAATATCCTTTTGTTTTTGATAAAGTTGCTGACAATTTTCTAAGTGTTCAATAGCTTCTGTATAATATCCGCCCTCAAATAAAGCTTTTCCTAATTGATAGGAATAGTTAAAATATAAGGTTTTGTCTTCGGTTTTTTCAATAATTTCTCCAGCTTGTTTATAAGAGTTAATTGCTTGTTGAATGTCTGTCACTTTACCAAGAAGTTTAAATCGTTCTCTGAGAGTATTGGCTAAATTATATTGTGTCTCTGCCCAATCTCCTGGAAAGGCTTGACGGGTATAAATTTTTAAGGCTTCTTGATAACAGACAATTGCATTTTCGATATTCTCGGCTTTATTGCCTCTAATTCGTTCACTATAAGCATTGCCTAAATTATTTTGAGTAGTTGCCCAGTCAAGAGGAAAGACATCAAAAGTACGAATTTTTAAGGCTTCTTGATAACAGAAAATTGCGGTTTCTATATTCTCTACTATGTCTCCTTTGATTCTGTTTATGTAAGCAGTCCCTAGATTATTTTGTGTTACTGCCCAATCTTCAGGAAAAGCATCACGGGTATAGACTTCTAATGACAGGTTATAAGCAACAATCGCTAACTCTAGATTATCTGCCTTTTCCCCAAGAATGCGCTTACTATAAGCATTACCCAGATTATTTTGTGTTACTGCCCATTCATAAGGAAAAGCATCACGGGTATAGTCTTCTAAAGACTGGTTACAAGCAACAATAGCTAACTCTAAATTTTCTGCCCTTTCCCCTCTGATGCGCTTACTATAAGCAGCACCCAGATTATTTCGTCTCCTTGCCCATTCATAAGGAAAAGCATCAGCATCACGGGTATAGACTTCTAAAGACTGGTTATAAGCAACAATAGCTAACTCTAGATTATCTGCTCTTTCCCCTCTGATGCGATTACTATAAGCAGTACCCAGATTATTTTGTGTGTTTGCCCATTCATAAGGAAAAGCATCACGGGTACAGACTTCTAAAGACTGGTTATAAGCAACAATAGCTAACTCTAAATTTTCTGCCCTTTCCCCTCTGATGCGCTTATTATAAGCATTCCCCAGATTATTTTGTATCCTTGCCCATTTTTCAGGAGAAGCTTGACGGGTATATACTTCTAAGAGGGTCTGATAGCCTGTAATAGCGATTTCTGGATTATTAGCCCAACTTCCCAAGGGAAAATTTTGAATATCAACACATAAATTCTGAATCACCCCGGCAATCCCTGCTACTTCTTCTGGTTTCCCTTGAGAAAACACATTTCTAGCCCATTGTTGCAACAGTTGGGCAAAGGTATCATCTAACAGATGTTGACCGCGTTGTAGGATAGGATAAACCACCGCAGGATCGCTATTACTCTCCCATTCTGCTTGTAAGACTTCTGATAAAAACTCCTGATATTCCTCTATACTTCCCGCTTGAAGGTTGAGAAACTGCCCCAATTGTTGCACCATATCGCGTAACCAAGATGATGTGATGGACGATGATTTTTTCGACAGACCGACCCTATGAATATACTAATTAAAAAAAGGTGGGTTAAGTCCCACCTTGATAACTGATTAGGATTTTTGGCTGAAATAGGCCTCTAGCGCCTCATTGATGATTTGATTCATCGGCCGTTTTTCCGTTTCCGAAGCTTCCTTGAGACGGACAAACATATCATCGGGGACGCTGACACGGTTTTGATTTTTACGCACGCGTTTGGGTTTTGATTCAGTGGTAGTAGTTTCGGTCATTTTAGGTGTGTAGGTGGCTGAAAATGCTTGTAAAGCAGGGAAATTGACTCGATGACAGAATTCTCCGAAGGTTTCGTTATTTTGTTGATCCTGTTGGAAGTAAACGAAAATCGGTTCTAAGACCTTTTCTAGATCATCGATCGCCATTTTATCCAAATAGGGGCGCGCTAGTCGAGTTTGATCGGCTGTTCCCCCTAACCAGAGTTGGTAGGAATTGGGAGCGCTACCCACAAATCCTAATTCTGCCATATAGGGACGCGCGCAGCCATTAGGACATCCTGTCATGCGGATGACAAATTCCTCTTTGCTTAATCCTAAGCGATTAAGCAGAGTGCGAATGCGTTCAATCACGCTGGGTAAAATTCTTTCTGACTCAGTAATCGCTAATCCACAGGTGGGCCAAGCGGGACAGGCCATGGCATAACGGGTTAAAGGGTCAATTTCGGCGGGATTGGTGATAATTCCGTGTTCTTTCAGGATCGCCTCGATCGCTTGCTGATCCTGGGGTTCAATTTCGTAGAGAATGATATTATGGTTAGCCGTCAAGCGCATGGGTAACTGAAAACGCTCGATAATCACTTTTAAGGCGGTTTTTAGCTGAAAACTGCCTTCATTTTTGACCCGGCCATTTTCCACAGAAAGACCAAAAAATAATTTTCCGTCTCCCTGTTCATTCCATCCCAAAAAGTCTTGATATTCCCAATCGGGGAGGGGTTGGTAGGGGGCAATTTTTTGGCCGAAATAACTCTCAACAGTGCTGCGGAATTTCTCTACTCCCCATTCTTCGAGGATATATTTCATTCTCGCATGACGACGATCTCCGCGATCGCCGTAATCCCTTTGGGTTGCTACGATCGCTTTTACCAGATCGTACACATCTTCTTTGTCCACATAACCGATCGGATCGGCCATTCTGGGGAAAGTTTCCTCCTTATTGTGGGTCCTTCCCAGTCCACCCCCCGCAAGGATGTTAAAACCCTGTAATTGACCGTTTGCGTCGGTAATCACCACCAAACCGAGGTCATTGGTGTAGATATCGATGGAGTTGTCTCCCGGCACGGTGACACCGATCTTGAACTTACGGGGCATATAATGTTGACCGTAGATCGGTTCGATGGGATCGTTTTTGTTAATGCCATTTGTATCTTTTTGTCTCGATGCCTTGACTTCTGGCGCTTCTTCTGAACTGATAACTTTTTCGCCATCGAGCCAAATTTCGTAGTAAGCTCCAGTTTGGGGACTGAGTAAATCGGCGATATTATTGGCATATTCCCAAGCGTAGCCGTATTCGGGGCGATTTTTGTAGGGGGCTGGCGGTGCGGTGATATTGCGGTTAACATCACCACAGGCCGCTAAAGTGGATCCCATACTGCGGATAATTTCCCCGAGGGTAGCTTTGAGATTTTTCTTTAAAATGCCGTGTAATTGGAAGCCTTGGCGAGTTGTCACGCGTAAAGTGCCGTTACCGTAGCGATCGGACAAACTATCAAGGGTAAGATATAGTTGCGCGGGAATAAAACCCCCCGGACTGCGGGTACGCAACATCATTTGATAGTCTTTTTCTTGACCTTTGGCTCTATTGTCGCGATTATCCTGTTGATAGGAACCGTGAAACTTGAGGATCTGCACCGCCGCATCGGTAAAATGGGTTGTATCTTCGAGGAGTTCACTGGCCAAAGGTTCTCGTAGATAATTACTGCGTTCTTTGATACCTTCGACTTTAGAAACCTTGGCGGTAGGAGAAATAGGAGTTGTAACCATCGTCTAACAGCACGATAACCTGTGGATAGGTCTTAGGAATAGGAATTTAGACAAGCTCGATCGATCCTAAGAAGTTTTACTAAGATGATCTCTAGAGTTCGTTCCAGACTCTGAGGTTAACAGTAGCGATCGAGACATCAATTCTATCTTAGCTTCTTACCGTCCCCCGCGAACGCCACCCACCGATCAACTTTTTATGACCAATTCTCCCAACATTAAAACGGTTATTAGTCAAGAACCCTACATTATTCTTAACAATCAGGGAGAAATTCTCCCTTCTATTAATCTGAGTCGTCCTAATTATAAATTGGGGCGAGATGGTCAACAGGTGGATTTAGTTGTTCCCCAACACTGGACGGTGGTGAGTCGAGTACAAGCTTGTTTTCGTCGTCAGGGAGATGATTACTATATCTACGATGGAGACGGGACTAATCCTAGTTCCAATAAACTTTTTATCAATAATCGCGTCATTACTCCCAAAGAGGGCTATCTTTTACGAAATGGAGATGAGATTAATATCGGTCAAGATGTCAAAAATTCGGTCAAGATCACCTATTATCATCCTAACCAACCAGTAAAAAGCCCACCTTTAGCTTTTAAATCGGTTTCCCTAAGCAATCGCAGTGTAGTTTTAGGACGAGATAATGCTGCGACTGTGGTTTTAGACGCTCCGACAATTTCCCGACAACACGCGATTATCGACATCGATAACCAAAATCGTTATATTCTCTACGACAAAAGCACCAATGGAGTCTTTATCGACGGAGAAAAAGTATCGGGTAGTGCCATTCTAACCAACGGTTGTACAGTGAGAATCGGCCCCTATAGTTTTAGGTTGCAGGGAGATGACTTAGTTTTATTAGATACGGGGGATAATATCCGTCTAGATGCCGAAAATATCGTCAGGATGGTGCGGGATAAAAAGAAACAACCTTTGATAATTCTCAATCATATCTCCTTACCGATCGAACCAAGTCAATTAGTGGCGATTGTTGGGGGAAGTGGTGCGGGAAAATCGACTTTCTTAAAGACTTTATTGGGAATTGAACCCACCACATCGGGAACTGTTTATCTGAATGGGGAAGAGCTGCGCCAGAATTTTAATATCTATCGCACCCAAATCGGTTATGTTCCCCAATACGATATCGTCCACAGGGATTTAACCGTGGGAGAAGTGTTATATTATGCTTCTAAATTAAGGCTACCTCCGGATCTTAATTGCCAAGAAGTGATCGAGAAAACCCTGCAGCAGGTGGAATTGTTAGAAAGAAGAAATACTTTAGTCAGAGACTTAAGCGGTGGTCAGTTAAAAAGGGTGAGTATTGCGGTAGAATTATTAGCCAATCCCAAATTATTCTTTCTAGATGAACCCACCTCGGGATTAGACCCCGGTTTAGATAAAAAGATGATGGAATTGCTGGCAAAATTGGCCAAAGAAGGCAGAACAATTCTCCTAGTTACCCATGCTACTAATAATATCAATCTCTGCGATCGATTAGTTTTTCTTGGTCAAGGGGGCAATTTATGTTATTTTGGTTCTCCGGGGGAGGCCTTAAATTTTTTCTCTTTACCTCAGGGGGATTTTGCCGATATTTATATTCATCTGGAAACTAGCGAAAAAGTTGAGCAAGAATGCCAACGTTTCCAACAATCCGACTACTACAAAAATAATATTGAAGCAAGAATCGGTAAAGTATTTCAGCAAAATAATAGTAAACCGCAACAGGTTCAACAATCTTTTTGGCTACAACTACAGGTTTTATGTCAACGCTATAGCCAATTAATTATCCGCGATCAGGTTAGTTTAATTTTATACCTATTAACCGCCCCGATTGGAATTTTCTTAATGGCCATGGTTTTAGGGGACGAAAATCCTTTATTTTTGGGGGATAATCCCAGTTTTGAGCAGGCTATCCAATCCGCACCTTTAGCCTTAAAAACTCTCTTTGTTTTTACCTGCGCGGAATTGTGGGTAGGTTTTGCCTGTTCCCTACAGGAAATTGTCAAAGAATCGCCAATTTATCAGCGAGAAAGATTAGTTAATCTGGGATTATTACCCTATTTATTCTCAAAAATTCTGGTTTTAGCAGCCGTAGCTTTTCTGCAAACAATTGTAATTACCTGCGTGATATTTTGGGGATTTACTGACCCGCAACCGGAATTAATGACCTGGTTAATTGGCTGTTTTATCACCACATTTTTAACTATATTTGCGGCGATTAATCTCGGTTTATTAATTTCTGCTGGCGTTAGTAATATCACCCAAGCAAATAGTGCCTTACCTTTAATTTTAATCCCTCAGATTATCTTTGCTGGCGTATTATTTAGCTTAGAAGGTCTGTGGAAATATCTATCATGGTTGATGATTAGTCGCTGGTCAATTGCTGCCTACGGTGTATTAGTAGAGGTGGAAACTATGATTGCAGAAGCGAAAGAACAAAATAGTTTTAATTTCCCTTTACCCTTTGAGGATGCCAATCAAGTTTATCAATTATCTATCAATAATTTGTTATTGAATTGGGGAGTTTTAATTCTTCATTCTCTTATTTATTTCCTCCTTACCTATTGGTTGCAAAAAAGAAAAGATATTTTGTGATCTAAATTATGAATTATGAATTATGAATTATGAATTATGAATGATAAGTAGGTAGGCGTTAAAAATTATCAGACACCCCCGTTATCAAGGGTAGGGTTGATTCATGAATCAACCCTACCTTATCAAGGGGGGATCAAGGGGGGATTAAAGGCAAAATCCATTTTTAATTTAATTATAACCAGCTACTTAACTGATCACTGATAACTGATAACTGATAACTGACTCCTAACCCTACTTAATTTAACTTCAGATCAAGAGCGATCGGACATTCCACTTTCGTTCCCCCTAAACCACAGTAACCGCCGGGGTTTTTAGCTAAATACTGCTGATGATAAACTTCAGCATAATAAAATTCAGGTGCGTCGAGAATTTCCGTGGTAATTTGACCATGGCCCGCTTTATGGAGAGCTTCTTGGTAGATTGATCGAGATTTTTCCGCTAATTGCTTTTGCAGGGGACTATAGGTATAGATACCCGATCGATACTGAGTTCCCGTATCATTACCCTGACGCATTCCTTGGGTGGGATTATGGCTTTCCCAGAAAACCTTTAACAGTTGTTCGTAGGAAATCACCCTGGGATCATAGACCACTAAGACCACTTCATTATGTCCGGTCATGCCGCTACACACTTCCTGATAGGTGGGATTGGGGGTGATACCAGCCGCATAACCTACGGCCGTGGTGTAAACACCTTCTAATTGCCAAAATTTCCGCTCTGCTCCCCAAAAACAGCCTAAACCAAACATTGCGGTTTCCATACCGGCGGGAAAGGGGGGCTGCAAAGGATGACCGTTAACGTAGTGGCCGCTAGGTACGGGCATTTTTTCCGATCGCCCGGGTAGTGCTTCCCTTGCTGTGGGCAAAGTTACTTTTTTTCCGAATCCGAATAACACCATAATTAAGAATTTGTCCAGAAAATTTTACCTTACTTTACATTGTCGCTTAATTTTGGGGATTTCAGTGATCAGATTTGAGTTTTCTGATTACTGTTCACTGAAAAAAGCTCCGTCGCTGCCGGTTCAAATTAACCGAAGTGAGGCATAAGAGTCAAAACTCCCAAGTCTAAATCTTTACTATCGATCGATTTTGCCTCGTAGAGGGCTAACATATCGTTTAATTGGGGATTACCGCAGGAGGAACCGGTTACGCCCATGGCAATAATCAAACCACAATAACCCTCGGTATTTTTGATGCGTTTTTGCCAATTGCGGCGAGCATTACGGTGGTCGGGATCATCTTGCTCGAATTCTCCAAACAGATAGAGATCACCGTTAGCCATTTTCAGAATCCCCAGATCATAACGGGTATCTTCTAAGGGATCTTCGCCGGGGTTAAAACCAATAGCCTCCAAACCGCCAGCTTGTTCGATTTTTTCGATCAGTTCCTTGGCTTTCGGTCGGGAGGTCTGGATCATGACCACGGGGAAACCCTCTCCTTTTGTCGGTACGGACTGGGGTTGATAATGGACTTTTGGACGACTGCGAATTTTATCTAATAATTGCCAGGGAACCATTCCCAGACTGAGATGTGCATTATCAGGGACTAGATTCTCCTTGAGTACGGATTCTTCCTCATCATCCTCATCATCCTCATCATCCTCATCATCGTCGTCGTCGTCGTCGTCCTCTAAGAGTTGCATAAATTCCGCACATAGATCGGGCATCGTGGCTACCGTCACCGCCACGGTTTCCCCTTTTGCTTGTTCGGGATCGATGGGAATGCGAAAACGACGCTGTAATTCTCCGATCGGTTCTTCGGATAAAGCGGATTGATTGCCTTTAAAAAAGCGCAACAGAGCTATTAAAGCTAAATATACCGTGATTGCTTCTTCTTCATCCAAGTAGGGGCGAATACCTTCGTAGGGATGCACGCTGCCGAAAACTGGATGGATTTGGGAGGGGGCAGCCGAGGCTAGATCGTAGTCATCCTCATCATCATCCTCATCATCATCGGCCAATTCGTAGCTTAAAAACCAGCAATCTTGGGAAAGAAAGGCCTTTTCTAATCTTTCCATCGATTTTTCTTCTAAAGCGGACTGCCGGAATTGTTTGAGGGATTCTAGGGAACGATAGAGAATGACTCCGTATTCCCGACCGAGCATTCCCATGACACAGGCGTAAAGATTCGGGAAATCGGAGCGATCGAGCTTAATTTGCAAAATATCGTAATCAGCTAAACAGGACCAGGGTTCAGCTTTCCAAATTTCGTGAGCGGTTTTCACTAAAGCGGACTGCCAAGCGGGGGGAATTGCCGGGGGGCGGTTATTTTGGAATTCCTCGAATCCGCGAAAGAGATCATCGATCAGGGGCAAACTGGGGACATAATCGATGGTGATATCGAGATCTTGCAGTACCCCGCGCAGAAAAAACTGTGTTTCTCGATCGCGGACGATAATTTTTTTCGGTCTGGCTGGCCGGGCGGGACTTTGCGGTGTTTCGATGGCGCGGATTAAGGTTCTGACCATGGCCTCTGGCCCGGTTTCGGGGGAAACTACTTCCATAGAGCGTACACAGCCCTCGCTACCATCCACCCAGATCACGCACTCGCCGCCGCTTTCTTGATTTGGTTCTAAGGTGGCCCGGGGCATTCTCTCGGATAAGGATAAAGCACGACGATCTCCTTCCCAAACACTGGGAATTTGGGGAATTTTTTTGAGGCGGCTTTGGGTTGTCCGGGGCAGAAGATTCATCGGGAAATTTAGGGGTAGCTGTGTTAGGATTTTAACCTTTTCTTTTCAAGGATTCCATAGAATTATTCTATCGATTTAGTCGATAACTTGATAAATAAACCGGAAACCTGACCAAGTTCCTAGATCAAAGGCGTATTCATCAATTACACTGCCAGAACTATCCATTTTCAAGCCTAAATCTAATTTTAGATCGCTCCAGAAAGCTCTGGCTATTTCTAGGGGGTTAGTCAGGGTGAGCAGTTGGGTGGCTTCTCCTTTGAGGCTTTGAGTGGCATTGAGAAGGGTCAAGGTTTTCGGGAAAGGATGGCGACTGAGGATCAGTATATTCTCTCTGATGCCCTTGGGTTGACTAATTTTCCAATGCCCTTGGCGGTCATTGGGGATGGTGGCCTTGGTTTTGGCCGCCACGACAAAGGGGGCTAATGGGCTAGAATTGCTGAAATTATCGGGGTTTTCTGAATGGGAACAGTATAAAAGCGGTTGGCGATCGCTGTTGAGGACAAGGATCAGCGCGTAGAGGGGTTGTTCTTCTTGATTCTCAATTTGATAGCGAATTTCCGTACCGACGGGCAGAATTAAGTCATTTTTAGCGGTATTAGTCCCCCTGCTACCCGCAATTTTTTGGGTTGGCACTGTGGAGATATAGGTTTGATCGAGGCTTTCCAGGGTGACAATAACGGCTAAACCGGAGGATTCTTGATTGATCAACAAGTGCCACAATTTGCAGGCCAGCAGGGTTTCTAGTTGGGATTGCAGTCGTTTAATCCCCGATTTAATTGCTTCGTTGGCCGCCCCTAAACTACCGATAATTAGGGAGCCATTGGGAGATAATAACTGATAATTGCCAGTTTCTTCGCCACCAACTCGACTTAAGAGACAATCTACCGTTTGTTCGCCAATATTAACCACGGCGGCCACATCGGGCAAACTGGCAAAGGTACTGGTGGCATCTACCCGTTCAATCCGGGTTAAGTTACTATCCAAACCGACGATTAAGCCGATTTGACTGGGAAAAACCCGCAATTTTTCCTCTAGAATCTGTCCTATTTCTAGGGAGGCGGTTGCTGATAATAACTGGGCTTTGGCTTTTAAACCCTGACGGGAGAGAATTTTTAGGCTGATTTCCTGCCCAGTCGCCTCAATAAAGCTCAAACAGGAGTTAATCCCGTAATTTTCTAGGATTTCTAAGGGCAGGCCGACCAGATTGACTTCTAGGGTGCGTTCATCAATAAGATTTGTAACAATTGCCGCTCCACCCCTTGACTTTTCTGGCTGTATATGATATGGCGGCGCAGAATTATTTTGATTACCGGTCAGGATTGCCGGTTGCTGTTGTTGACTGCTGTGACTAGCGACGAGATGACGGAGATGGGGAAAAGCGATCGCAATTGTCGGACTGGGGGAAACTTGCCAGAGATACTGAGTGAGATCATAGGTGAATAAGCCGGCATTGGGGCTATTACCGCTCAATTCCAGGGCGATTTGCTCTGGTTTAGCGGCAGCGAGAATAACGCCGTTACTAGGCTTATTTTTGAGGTTAAAACGGGTTTTAATATCGGCAGCGAAAGTTAATTCGGCGGGGTTAGGATCAGTAATGGTTCTAGAATAGGAACGAATGCGGAGATTACCGAGATAGGGCTGAGGTTGGGGGAGATGACTACTATCAAAAATCAAGCTAAACTTATCCGTAGCTAGACAGCGAGCCATCAGCAGGATATTTTCCTTAAGTAAAGCATTTTCTGCCCCATCAGCAGTAATAAAAACTTCTTTTCTGTCCCCAAGACTGCCATAACCACTAAAGTGAAAAATGACCACATCCCCCAACCTGGCTTGGGCGATCAGGTGTTCTAAAAAAGCCGATTTGATCGCTTCTCCACTGGCTTGTTGTCCCGTTAAAGTCACTATATCAGCATCCTGAAAGCCAAAACGATAACGGAGAAGGTCTTTTTGTAACTCCACATCGGTAAGACAGCCATGCAGCGGCGGAATATTCGCCCCATACTGGTCAATACCGACTAAAAGAGCCAATTTTCGGGGATTAGGGGCGGCGAGAGCGGCCAAATGACGGTTAAGGGTTCCTTGACTAATCGCCAAAGTCAGCAACCCCCAACCTGTCTGCTGGACAAATTCTCGCCTAGTTATCTTCATAACTCTCGCATGGCCCGGATTAATTCGGCAGCTACTTCTGGACGGGAGAATTCTGGAGGTGGTAATTCTCCTTTACGCAGCAGTTCCCGGACTTTCGTTCCCGAAAGGTGGATTCTTTCTTCCGGTAAACTGGGGCTAGTTTTGGTGGTTGCCATTCCCGAAGTGCGGGTACAGTAGAAAGCGTGTTCAAACTTCATCGGCACGATTCCCAATTCCCCCGGCTCGAACTCATCAAAGATATACTGAGCATCGTAGGTTCCGTAGTAGTCCCCGACTCCGGCATGGTCACGACCGACGATAAAATGGGTACAACCGTAGTTTTTACGGATAATAGCGTGGAAAATTGCTTCCCGGGGGCCAGCATAACGCATAGCTGAGGGGTTGATAGCTAGAATAACGCGATCTTGGGGAAAGTATTTATCCATCATGATCTCATAGCAACGCATCCGCACATCGGCTGGCACATCATCGCTTTTGGTAGCGCCGACAAGGGGATGCAAGAATAAACCATCTACCACTTCTAGGGCGCATTTTTGAATGTATTCGTGGGCCCGGTGGATGGGATTACGGGTTTGGAAACCGACAATCGTTTTCCAAGCTTTTTCGTGGAACATTTTGCGCGATTGCAGAGGATCGATCTGATATTTGGGAAACTGAGGATGAGGATCGCGCTGAAGTAACCATATTGGACCTGCGAGGTTAATTTCTCCCTGTTCGTAGAGGACTTTTACCCCGGGGTGTTTCTGGTCGTCGGTACGATAGACGTTAACTGCTTCGTGGGCCTTATTGTAACGGTATTTTTGGGTTAGTTCTAGGACTCCGACAAAGTTGCCTTCGCTGTCATCTAAACGAATCCAGTTGCCTTCTTTGAGGGGATCCGCCACTTCTTCGCTAACGGAAAGAGTCACGGGAATTGCCCAGGGTAAACCATTGATTAGACGCATATCATCGACGACTTTTTCGTAGTCGTCCTGTTCCATAAAGCCTTTGAGGGGACTGAAACCACCAATAGCAATCATAACTAAATCCGAGAGCGCTCGTTCATCTAAGGAAACTCGCGGTAGTTTTTCAGCTAGGGCCAGAAATTCGGCTTTTTCGGCAGCGGTAGCAATACGATTAATTAATTGCCCACCGTGGGGCGCGATTCCTTCGGTCAGTACAGTCATAAAAATTTCTTTACATTGTCACGGTTTATCCTATCAGAAGTTGGCTAACCCTTAATCAAGGGGTTGGGACTAGCGATGATTTTCCAGTCGGAACAGTTTACAATAAGATTTGTAAAGAATTATCAATAATTATGAGCGAAAAAGTTGTCCTGATTGTCGGTGCTACGGGGGGGATCGGTGCCACTTTAGCGCGTAAACTAGCTGTTAATGGTCATAAACTCGTATTAGTGGCCAGAAATGCCGATAATTTATCTAATTTAGCTGGTGAGTTGTCTTGTCCCTCGTTAATTGTACCGACGGATATCACTAATCCAACCCAGGTAGAAACTTTGATGGCAAAAATTGTCTCCCATTACGGCCGGTTGGATGTGTTGGTTAATGCGGCCGGAGCCGGTGTGATGAAACAATATAATAAAATCACGCCGGAAGATTTAGATAAAATGCTCGACCTCAATCTGAAGGGGAGTTTTTATACCTGTCAGGCTGCCGCTAATGTGATGAAGGAAAATAAGGCCGGTCATATCTGTAATGTGGTGGGAATTTTAGGTAAGCATTCTATGGCTATGGCTGCCGCTTATTGTGCTTCTAAATACGGGGTGGTCGGTTTTAGTAAATGTTTGGCCGATGAGTTAAAACGCTATGGTATTAAAATGACTTTATTCTATTTTGGTGGTGTCGATACTCCTTTTTGGGATCAGGTGAGCTTAAAAGTTGATCGCAATAAAATGTTAACCGCTCAAACTGCCGCCGATGCTATCTATTTTGCCATGAATGCTGAACCCCAAGCTGTCCCCATGGAAATTAATATTCAACCCGATAGTCATCTCTTTTTTTAGTCATCAGCTTTTTCAGTTATCAGTTATCAGTTATCAGTGAATAGCATTAAGTGGCAAGTTCGGAGTTTTATTTTCACTGTTTACTGCTCACTGAAAAACACCCTTTTTTTGACTTTATCTATGTTTGTTGATCATATTCATTTTTATGTAGAATCGGCCAAAAAATGGCGGGATTGGTTTGTGGGGGTGATGGATTTTCAGGCGATCGCAAGTTTAGTTAATCTCCACACACACACGGAAATAGTCGGCAATGGCATCCAAAAAGATAAAACTAAACAGATTATTTTTATCTTATCTTCTCCCTTAAATTCCCTTAGTCCCGTGGCGGAATTTTTAAGTAAATATCCTGAAGGGGTGGCGGACGTAGCTTTTCAAGTGGAGGATTTAGACAGTTTAGCTAGGAAAATTAAACAGGACATTTTTATTGAGGAAACTGTTTTAGCTAGGGGTAAGATAAAAAGCTGTCAAATCTCTAGCATTGCTGATCTCAAACATACGTTAATTGAAAGACAGGGAATCACGCCAATTTTAGCCGATCCTAATCTGATTCAATACGATAGTAGGGAACAATATAATCAGGATATTCTGGCAATTGATCATTTAGTTTTAAATGTTTTTCAAGGGAATTTAGAGTTAACAGCCAATTGGTATGAGGAAAATTTAGGCTTTAAAAAAAGGCAAGCTTTTACTATTAAAACGGACCGTTCTGGTCTTTATTCTCAGGTGCTTGTTTACCCCGAAACTGAATTAAAATTACCGATTAATGAACCAGATAGTAACAGTTCTCAAATTCAAGAATTTTTAGATATTAATCAAAAATCTGGCATTCAACACATTGCTTTAAAAACAGAAAACATTGTAAACTTAACTCAAAAATTAAAAGAAAAAAAGGTAGAGTTTTTATCAGTTCCAGACAGTTATTATCAACAAATTAACTATCAAAAAAAAGATTTTAATATTGCTGATTGGGAATGGTCAGAAATAAAAAAAAGGGAAATTCTCATCGATTTTGAACAAAATAGTTATTCCCTCCCGGAAAAGCCGACTTTACTGCAAATTTTCACTAAACCAATTTTTTCCCAGCCGACTTTCTTTTTTGAATTAATCGAGCGCCGTCATGCCGCTAGAGGTTTTGGAGAAGGCAACTTCCAGGCCCTATTTGAAGCGATCGAACGGGAGCAAATACAGCGAGGAACTTTAGATTAAAGTCAGGAAAGCGAGCATTTTTCCCATGAGACTAAGTAGGTAGGTGTTAAAAGTTTTCAGGCACCCCCCTTATCAAGGGGGGCAGGGGGGATCCCCCCGCCTATCGGTACCCCCCTTATCAAGGGGGGCAGGGGGGATCGAACCTAAAATCCATTTTTAATTTAATTATAACCAGCTACTTATCAACGATAACGTAATTCAATCACATCTTTTTTGATCGTGACATCATAGGAACCAAAAAAGGTTTGTCCCAAGAGTCCTAACCCTTTCATTTGGGGAGAAATATTAACAATCTGATTATATAAAGTCATCTCGCCAGCTTTAACAAAATTAATGCGACCAAGATAACCAGTAACGACACCGCCGGCGGTATTATTGATTACTTTCCTTTCCCGTTTGACTTTCATCGCTTTCGCCATGGCATCGGTGAGGACGATGCCACTAGCACCTGTATCAAAAAGCATTTCATAGGAGTGACGGTGATTAAAAACTACCATCACCGTGGGAATGCCTTTAACCCGGCGTTGAATCGGTAGCTGATAAACTTGCGGGGAATTTTTCCTATTTCTAGATGAACTGCCACAGAGACGACTAAGATCTATGTGTTGTCCATCTGCTCTTTGGAGAAAGCATAGTAGAAAACATTCTGGTAGAAAGCATTGCGATTGAGCGAGAGTCGTGGGGGTGAAGGGAAATAACAGCAGGGTGCTGGACAAAGCGATCGCAGAAAGAGACCTATTCATGGGTTTAACATCGAGAAGACCGACTCAGGAAAAAAACGCTTCTAGCTCTATAATTCCCCAAAAATGCGGGAAAATAAGAGGGTTTAACCCGGAGGCCAGTCCATTGGGCGATCGCCCAAAAGATGGACATGAAGATGATCGACGGTTTGACCTCCATGTTCCCCATTATTGATCACTACTCGATAACCTTGACTTAATTTAGCTTCGGCGGCCACCTTTTTAACAGTTAGTAACAAATGTCCCAATAAATCTTGATCGCTGTCGCTGGCTTCCTCTAGTTTCGGAATCGGTTTTTTGGGGATAATGAGGATATGGGTGGGTGCTTGGGGATTAACATCTCGAAAAGCGAGAACCAGATCATCTTCATAGACGATCGAGGCGGGAATTTCTTTCCGGATAATTTTGCTAAAAATAGTCTCGCTCATAGACAAATTGCTTTTTTTTTCAACTATACCATTAAGCTCTCAGCTTTTCTGGCTAGTTTATACCGAGAAATAGGCTGATTTTCAGGGTAAATTCCCAGATAAAATCATTTTTATGCGGAAAACTAGCCTAACATCCTGTTTCATTTTCCTAAGAACTCACTTTATTTTTACTTGAGCCAAAATGTTAGCAAGGGTTTGGAGTGCGGCAATTATCGGCATCGATGCCATTAAAATCGGGGTAGAGGTGGATGTATCGGGAGGATTACCCGGAATTGCCGTGGTGGGTTTACCCGATACCGCCGTGCAGGAGTCGAAAGAAAGGGTAAAAGCTTCCCTAAAAAATGCCGGATTTGCTTTTCCCATCCGCAAAATTGTCATCAATTTAAGTCCTGCCGATATCCGCAAAGAGGGTCCAATTTATGATTTACCGATTAGTATCGGCATTTTAGGAGCCTCCGAACAGGTAGAAGCCGATTTATTGGGGGATTTTCTCTTTTTAGGTGAATTATCCCTCGATGGTAGTTTGCGTCCCGTGGCGGGGGTTTTACCCATTGCTGCCGCTGCCGAAAAAATGGGGATTAAGGGTTTAGTGGTTCCCGCCGATAATGCCAAAGAAGCGGCCGTGGTCAAAGGCGTACAAGTGTATGGGTTTCGTCATCTATCGGAAGTGGTAAATTTCTTAAATGAACCCGATCGCTATTCACCGATGACTTTTAACGCTGCCGAGGAATTTGGGCGATCGCGAGTAAATCTCCCCGATCTCAAGGATGTCAAAGGCCAAGCAATTGGCCGGCGGGCCCTGGAAATTGCCGCAGCTGGAGGTCATAACCTAATTTTTGTCGGGCCACCGGGCAGCGGTAAAACCATGTTAGCGCGACGTTTACCCGGTATTCTGCCCCAGCTTACCTTTGCCGAATCCCTAGAAGTCTCCCAGATTCATTCCGTCGCTGGATTACTGAAAGATCGAGGTTCTCTGGTGCGCGAGCGTCCTTTTCGCAGTCCCCATCACTCCGCTTCTGGAGCGGCGCTGGTGGGAGGTGGCACTTATCCCCGACCGGGAGAAATCTCCCTTTCTCACCGTGGTATTTTATTTTTGGACGAATTAACGGAATTTAAGCGCAGTGTCTTGGAATATCTCCGACAACCCCTAGAGGATGGTTATGTGAGCATTTCTCGCACTCGTCTTTCCGTCGCTTTTCCGGCCCGTTTTACCCTGGTGGCGAGTACCAATCCCTGTCCCTGTGGTTATTACGGCGATTCAGTGCAACCCTGCAGCTGTTCCCCGCGACAACGGGAACAATATTGGGCGAAATTATCGGGGCCGCTTTTAGACCGTATTGACCTACAAGTGACGGTAAATCGCCTGAAACCGGAAGAAATGACCCAAGAGAGTCGGGGAGAAGCTTCTGAGCAGGTGCGGCAACGGGTAGAAGGGGCCCGACAAAAGGCCAGCGATCGCTTTCAAAATACGGGGATTCGCTCTAATGCGGAGATGAATTCCGAGCATTTGCGGCGTTTTTGCGCTCTGGATGATAGCAGTCGCCATATTTTAGAAGGGGCAATCCGAAAATTGGGTTTATCGGCCCGAGCAATGGATCGCATTCTCAAAGTTGCCCGCACCATTGCCGATTTAGGAGATAGTGAAATGCTGAAAAGTTCCCACGTTGCCGAAGCAATTCAGTATCGCACTCTCGATCGTTTAAGTTAGGGTTTGCGGCAAAAAGTTTGTTGCTGGGGTTAGGAGTCGGTCGTCAGGATTCAGGAGGCAGGAGACAGCTTTTTTCTTCCCACTTCCCACTTCCCACTTCCCACTTTCAAGTCAGAATAACAGAATGACCTCCCACACAGCAAAAGCGATTAAGTAGGTAGGCGTTAAAAATTATCAGACACCCCCGTTATCAAGGGTAGGGTTGATTCATGAATCAACCCTACCTTATCAAGGGGGGATCAAGGGGGGATTAAAGGCAAAATCCATTTTTAATTTAATTATAACCAGCTACTTAATCGGGGGATTCTAAGCGTTTTTGCCATTCTCGATCGATTTTATCCGATCGCTCGATCTCTTGTTCGAGATAGTCTTGATCGGTAGAATAACTAATATCAGCATCTGTAATCACTTTTTGGTCAGCGAATTGACGAGAGTAGGCCAGTTTTTGCTCTAATTCAGGATTATTTTGGGCTAATAGATCTGCTCTTTTTTCTCGCTGTTGATTGCGTTGATTAACCCGCTCATTTCTCCACTGTAAAAAGAAATAACGACCGAGAGGAATCCCCAAAAAAGCAGCGGCATAACTCAGGAGAAACCCGTAGATTCCTGTGACTATCGACCCCAGAGAACCGCTCAAATCGACACTATCACTCTTGAGCAAATATCCTAAAACTAAAGCGAGGATAAAGTTAACCACCCCTAAACCTAAAGCTAAGATAATTTGACCGCTATCTGCTTCGCTAAACTTCCAGCGTTTTTCCCTTAGATAGGGTGACAATGCTTGTACTTTTCTCTCTTTGGTTGTCACCTGTAGATCGGGAAAATAATAGATAATATCGCCTCGATCGGACACTTGCGGCAACCCATTAAAACGAGTTAAAACTGGGAGTATATAATCTTCTGTCTCCTCCTGACTGGGGTTAATACTATCGAGATAGGGGGCAATTTGTGGAGCGATAATCGAGCCACGATTATTTTGAATTACTTTACCGATAGTTTGCCAGCGTCTCTCCTCTAAATTAAAATTAGGATCGCCATCGCCAAAAAGAAAAGAAAAAACTGACTCGAGAAAATTCATCTTACTAGGGGGTTTTTCTGCCTTAACTTCCCTATCTCTTTTTTCGTAGTAGTTATTACCAAAATCGGGATAAAAAATCCAGAAAAAGTCCGTGGGAAAGAAGTTAATATTAATGTTGTTATTTCCCGAATTGTTATCCGAGTCACTATCTTTAAACATTAAGCCGATCAGGATTGCCAGAATAGCCAGCAAGAGGATTAAAATCGAAATAATTAAAACAATGCCAAAGGAAATGCGAATAACATAAAAAACTACTTTCCAGATTTTACTGGCGAAAGCTTTTAACTGCAATTGCCAATATTTATTCAGAAGAATTGAGCGAAAATTTTCAGGGAAAAGATAGATAATCTCCCCCGTATCTGCTACCTGTAAATGTCCCCCCGCTTCCGCAGCTAAAGCTAATAATCCCTGTTGTGCAGCGTTAATCTCTAAACCCGATTTTGCCGCCACATCACCCACCGTAACCCGATAGCCTAATTTTTCGATCGATTGTAATAGAGACTCTTGGGGATTCATAGAAAATACTGTTCCTGTCGATTATCCTATTTTCTAGTGTAGTTTTGATTTTGTCTTTTTGGCAGCGGATATCTTGATTGACGGGTGCGGCATTTTGGACTCGATCGAGAAAATATCGTTATAATTGTTCCAATAGTCGCAAAAAGCAGGGCTAAACTGTATAAATAGTTACTTTATAAGCAATTATCAGAGGTGAGCATGAATGCGTCGGAACAGGCAAAAGGATTAGAATTAACGGCGAAGATCGCCACACTCGTCAACCTGTTTAAACAACAATTCCCCGATGCAAAGGCAGATCTGAAACCTTGGCGCAACGATCCCCACACAAGGGAGTTAACGGATCCCGACTCGATCGATATCGCTTTCCATTTTCCAGGCTGGAGTCCCAGAATTCAAGGGCGCAGTATTCTGGTACAAATTCGTTTTCATCTCGATAGCGAGGATCAGCATCAGCGTTTGATTGGCTTAGAAATGCAGGCTTTTAACCATCAAGGAACCGCTTGGCGACTATCTACGGTGGAAAATTGGCAATTAGTCGGCAATTATCAACCTTCTCCTAAGGTAGCTGATAAGTTAAAATATTTCAGCCGGCAGGTGTTTGAAGTTTTTAAAAATGAGCATCGATAAGGCTCTTTCGGCACTCTCGGCAAAAGATCGTTATTCGATCAAGATTAAATCGGTCATAATGAGAAGCTATAGGACTAAATTAATTCTTGAAAGTCCTTCGCTTGAGCGGAAATTTTTAACATTTTTTCTGGTTGATCGTGAATCTCACTTTTTTGAGAAGGTTTACGGCTGCTCGTGGTTGTTTTAGAGATACTGATATTTTTAATACTAACAAAGCGATATTGATAGTCCTGAAGAAAATCGGGTTGATTCCAAAATAAGCGTCCGATTTCACGACAATAGGAGACAAAGCATTTGGCTCCTTTTAATTGTTTAATTATCGATGAATTATCATCTCTGCTTTTCTTCATTTCCAGACAAAGGATAACTTTTTCAGAAGTGGTATTAGCGATAATTATAAAATCTGCACGCTTACACTCACCTTTATTACCAGTAAAAATTTTGCGGACATCAAAAAACTCATCTAGATTGATCACAATAACCTCATCGGGTTTCGGCATTCCATTAACCACAAACGAATAGTTATCTTGAGTTTCTGTCAGTTTCAGTAAATAAATATCTCGTTTGTACTCTTTTTGATATTCCAAATCTACTATCGCACAATCCTTAATCATTTCTTTGAGCATAGCAATATCAGACATTACTCCTCACCCCAAATAATAGCCGCTTGAATGCGATTCATCTTTTCGATAGTAGTATCAAAACTACGCGCTTCGATACCCATTTCTGGATCAATTTTAGCGGGAGTTAAAGTGTTAAATTTGGTCTTTCTTTTTTTTCCTTTTAACATCTCTAAAGCTTGTTCAGCAATATAGACTTTAACTTGATCGGCCGATAATAATTCCTCTTGTCTATAGCCTTCTTCTGCGGCAATTTGTTTCAGGTGTGGTTGATCATGGTTGAGCATAATTAATGTGTTTATTTCTTTGATAATATAATCACTGTGAGTAGTGATAAAAACTTTAATACCAATGTTAATCAGTCGAGCGAAAAGTTTAGCGATACGGCGTTGATTTTCTGGATGGAGATGTAATTCAGGTTCATCTACCATTAACAAATCTCCGATGCGAGCTTCGTGTCTTAAATAAAAGCCAATGTCTAAAAGAGAACGTACAGCACTAGAACTTTCATCCATCGATAGTCTAAGTTTTTTTCCTTTAGGAATGTAATAAAGTTCATCATTGCTAGTAATCATATATTGACCACCAATAATATCGGCAAAATCTTCTAAAATACTGGGATGATTTTCGGCAATAAAGCTAGTTTTTTTGACAATTGTTTCTATTTGTCTAGTAAAATCTACATTTTTTTTGACTGGTAGCGCATAATCCTGAGAAACATTAAATAACAGTTCTCTAGGATTAAAATTGCTATTTTTACTAATTTCTTCCAGTAAACGATTACGAGCAAAATTTAACTCTTTGCGAAAAATTGCCGCTCCTGTTCTTTCTGCACTGGCAATAAATGGCCTGGGAAAAAACTGAGAGAAAATTATATCTTGGATGCTGTCGTAAATGATATCCTCAAGAAAATGCACTGGCAGATTTATTTTTTCTGTTTCTGTTAATAATGTGATGGATAAATAAGGGTCATTTTCAGGTTTGCTAATCGAGATAATTTCCCATGTTGCTGTACTAATTTTCCTTTCATACTTATTTTGAAATTGAATATTGTCAAAATTTAATTCTATCTGAAAATTAACATTTTTAAACCTCTCCTCGTTGGCAGCAAAAACTTCAGGTATTTGTTGAACATATCTTTGACAACCTGTAGTAAGAATACTTTCACACTGTTGAACATACTCCTGTAGATCGAGACTAATTACACCATCAGAAAGTAGTTGATTAATTTTTTCTTTGAGTCCAAATGTTGGCCAAGTTAATAGTCTTCGCCAAGTGTATAAAAAACCGAATAAAGCGTAGGTAGCATAAGTTTTACCTGTATTATTACCACCACAGATAATTGTGAAGTCGCCTAGACTGAATTCTGCCTGTTTTAAAATGCCAAGATTTTTAATTTTAACTTTCATGTTTGTCTTTCGGTTTAATATTCACGATTATAGATAATTGTGGGTAATTTGATCAAGTCCCAAACTATACATTCAACTTTGGTTATCAAGGTTACTTACAAAAATTATAACCTTTCTAAGGCTTTTCTCTCTTTTTCAGTCACTTCTCGCCATTGACCGGGTTGTAATCCTGTTAAGCATAATTTATTGTTTTTGTCAATAGTAATGGCTGTTCTAATTAATCTTAAAGTGGGATAACCAACGGCAGCCGTCATCCTTCTTACCTGACGATTTCTTCCCTCAGTTAAGGTAATTTCTAACCAAGCGGTGGGAACAGATTTTCGATAACGAATCGGTGGCTCTCTGGGGGGTAAATCTGGTTCAAAATCTAGTAAATTAACTATTGCTGGTCGAGTGCGATAATCCTGAATAGGAAGACCTTGACGCAATTTTTCTAAAGCGTTTAGGTCTGGAATTCTTTCGACTTGTACCCAATAGGTGCGCGGATGAGCAAATTGACGATGACCTAAACGATGCTGTAATTGACCGTTATCTGTGAGTAATAATAATCCCTCGCTGTCCCTATCTAAACGACCGACTGAATAGATATTGGGGATAGGAATATAATCTTTTAGAGTCGAACGCCCATTTTCATCAGTAAACTGACATAATACCTCGTAGGGTTTATAAAAAAGGATATATTTATTCAAAGTAAAAAGTAGTCAGGAGATAGGAGTCAGGAGATAGGAGTCAGGATTACAGTAAACAGTGAAAAGAAAGCTCGGAACTTGCCACTTAATACTGTTCACCGAAAACTAAAATCTGATTACTGATTACTGATAACTGATTACTGATTACTGATTTAATCCCGTTGATGGGAGAATTGATAAGCACCGACAATCGAGAGAAGAATAGCGACGATTAATAAAATGGGGATAGCGAACCAAGGAAATTGATTTATATCGTAGGCTGCGGATCTTAATCCCAGACTAGCATAGGTGAGGGGCAAGGAATAAACAATAATTTTTAATGGCCAGGGTAAGGTTTGGGGATCGAAAAAAGTTGCTCCTAAAAAAGACATCGGCACGATTAAAAAGTTATTATACAGACCGACACTTTCGAGGGATGTAACTCGCAATCCGACAATTGCCCCTAAACCGGCAAAGACGGCACAATTTAAGATTAAAACTAATAAAAAGAGGGGATTGAGAAAACTGACAAATTTTCCTGTAAATAAGATAGCAACGAGAATCACTGATGCAGAAGTCATTACACCGCGCAAAATTCCCGCGAAAACTTTGCCTAAAAATAATGAGAGGGGATGGACGGGAAGTAATAATAATTCCTCGAAGGTTTTACTAAATAAGCGATCGCCACATATCGAAAAGGTGGTTCCCCCGAAACTGATCGCCATTGAGGACAGGGCCACCATTCCGGGTAAAATAAATTCTAGATAAGAATCGCCGAGCGAGGGTTTCATCGAGCGATCGAGGGCGCTTCCCAACCCCAACCCGAAACCGATAATATAGATTAGGGGAGAAACTAAACCTGTGGCGGCGATCTGAAGGACTCTCGCGCGTAAATCTAGCCATTCTCCCCAAAATACGGTTAAAGTGTCTGTTAATATCGTCTGAGCTTGAGCTAGTTTCACTGGTATTTTGGTTAATTAGTAAATACACTTTTAATAATAATTAATAATTGTCCCCTTTTTCAAGGGCGAGCTTTTCGCACCAGAAAAATAATCATCGTCTAAGGATAGGCAAGAGGCAAGAGTAAAGGGATTGGGGGAGATTCAGCTAATCTAAGGATCGGCAAGAGACAAGAGGCAAGAGTAAAGGGATTGGGAGAGATTCAGCTAATTTAAGGATAGGCGGTTAAAATCCGTTTTAGCTTACTTAAGTAGCTGGTTATAATTAAATTAAAAATCGATTTTAGGTTCGATCCCCCCTGCCCCCCTTGATAAGGGGGGTGCCGATAGGCGGGGGGATCCCCCTTGATAAGGGGGGTGCCGATAGGCGGGGGGATCCCCCTTAATAAGGGGGGCATCTGATAATTTTTAACGCCTACTTACTTATGATAAAATGCCTTCAAAGACAGGTAAGGGAAAACTTGTAATTATTCACTCAATAAAATAACTGATAGCCGAGATGAAACCCTGTTACTGCATTAATCCCGATTGTTCTCAACCAGACCATCCGAGTAATAATAACTCGAATACTCGTTACTGTCAAAGTTGCGGCTCTGAGTTGTTGTTAAATGGTAAATATAGGGTAAGTCGGTTATTGAGTGATACGACCGGTTTTGGCGTTGTTTATGAGGCTTTTGAAGGTTTTACAGCCAAAATCCTCAAGGTATTACAAGAAAAATGGAATAATGAACCGAAGGCAGTGGAATTATTTAAACGGGAATATGACGTTTTATTAGAGTTGAGTCGTCAAAATGTCACCGGTGTTCCTCGCGCAGATGCCTATTTTCAATATTCCACAAGGGAGGGGAAAATATTACACTGTTTAGTTATGGAAAAAGTGGAGGGGATTAATTTAGAACAGTGGCTAAAGCAGTATGATAAGTTAAGTCAAAAACGAGCCTTAAAATGGCTGAGAGAAATTACTTTAATTCTCGATAAAATTCATCAACAGAATTGGCTGCATCGAGATATTAAACCCCCTAATATCATGCTGCGGAATAGTGGCGAGTTGGTGTTAATTGATTTTGGCACAGCAAGGGAAGAAACCCAAACCTATCATCAAAAGGTAAAAGGTCAACAGGTGACAGGTATTACCTCAGCCGGATATACACCCAATGAACAACAACATGGCCAAGCAGTGATTCAATCAGATTTTCATGCTTTAGGACGAACTTTTGTGCATTTATTAACCGGAAAACATCCCTTAGAAATTTATGATGCGGTTAATGATGTTTTATCTTGGCGAGAAGAAACGGAAAATATTCACCCGTTATTGTTGGATTTTATTGATGAGTTGATGGGAAGATTACCCAAGAATAGACCGGCTAATACTAGGGTTATTTTACAGCGTTTGGATGAGATTGAACGGCAATTAAAGTTACCTCCTATAAATCCTAATAGGCCATCTCCACCAGCAGCAAATCCGCAGCCTGTTGTAACTCAAAAACAACCGCCAGTTATTCCTAAGATTAATCCTTCTCCGCCAGTTTCACCTGTAGCTGTACCAAAAAAAACACCAGCACAACTGGTTAAAAATAATAATCTGAGAAATGGATTAATAGCTCTTGGTGGAGTTTTGTTATTAGGAGTAGGAATAACGCAAGGTTATGGTTATTTTAAATATTTAGAGTTTCCTGCTAGTCCTCAATTATTAATATCTGATTTATCTAGTCTTCGCTTCTTAGATAAAAGCCTTACTGGTCATTCTAGCTGGGTTGATTCAGTAATATATAGTCCCGATGGTCGCTATTTAGCTAGTGGTAGTTGGGACAAAACTATCAAAGTTTGGGATGTAGTAACGGGAACAGAATTGCGTACCCTTACTGGTCATTCTGACAGGGTTAGGTCAGTAGTATATAGTCCCGATGGCCGCTATTTAGCTAGTGGTAGTTGGGACAAAACTATCAAAGTTTGGGATGTAGTAACGGGAACAGAATTGCGTACCCTTACTGGTCATTCTGACAGGGTTAGGTCAGTAGTATATAGTCCCGATGGCCGCTATTTAGCTAGTGGTAGTTGGGACAAAACTATCAAAGTTTGGGATGTAGTAACGGGAACAGAATTGCGTACTCTTGCTGGTTATTCTGGCTGGGTTTGGTCAGTAGCATATAGTCCCGATGGCCGCTATTTAGCTAGTGGGAATGGTGACAAAACTATCAAAATTTGGGAGGTAGCAACGGGAAAAGAACTGCCTACCTTTACTGGTCATTCTAGTGTGGTTTTGTCAGTGGTATATAGTCCCGATGGCCGCTATTTAGCTAGTGGTAGTTCTGACAAAACTATCAAAATTTGGGAGGTAGCAACGGGAAAAGAATTGCCTACCCTTACTGGTCATTCTCGCGAGGTTATGTCAGTAGTATATAGTCCCGATGGCCGCTATTTAGCTAGTGGGAGTCAGGACAAAACTATCAAAATTTGGGAGGTAGCAACGGGAAACGAATTGCGTACCCTTACCGGTCATTCTGAGACAGTTTTCTCAGTAGCATATAGTCCCGATGGCCGCTATTTAGCTAGTGGGAGTGGTGACAAAACTATCAAAATTTGGCGGGTGGGACAGTAAACTTGTGTTTGGGGTGACAGCAATAACTTTTGTCTATCAAAAATGAGCGACGCTTGCGGGAAACTGCACCGATGTCTTTAAAAATATTGGGTTTTGGCTCAAATTATTGAATCGAGCAGTTTTCTCCTAAATATTAAAGCGCTCAACTCAACCAAAAAGCTAGAGGGGATCGTATCTACATCAACAAACTATAATCTACATTAAAGAAATGTCCTAATAATTTCGCCTGTTCTTGGGTAATTGACCCTTTTCCTTCAATTAAACTAGAGGCAATTTTGTCAGAGCCAAGGATTCTGGCTATGTCTTTCTTATTAACGCCTTGCTGTTCCATCAAAAACAATAACATAGAATGAGGTGTGGTTGATTCCTGTAGATAAAAGCTTTTTTCAAAATTCCCAATTAAAAAAATTAGAAGCTCATAAAGTTCATCTTCTTCGGGAGTTCGCTGCTGACGGTGCATTAATTCTTCCACAATAGCCAAAGCTTTTTCATTTTCTGCCTCTGTTTTAATAACTTTAGGTAAATGGCGAGCTAGTAATTCTTTGTATTTTTCTGGATTAAAAGTAAGGGTCATTTTTCCATTGCTCCTTATCGTATTCAGCGTGAGTTAAAACATACTTGATATAAATTAGCCGCTTCTGATAATCGATACTGGTTATGAGACGATAACTATTCCCTTTAATGTTAAAAACAGTAAAGTTACCAACTGCTTCTGCTTTAGGAAATACTGTTTGAACCTCAACTAAATTATACCAAATCGCTTGACTGGCAATTTTGTACCAATTCTCTAAAGCTATTCGGGAATCAGCGTGTTTATTCGTAAATTCTCGTAGTCTTCGATAGCTGATGACGTGCATTTATAAAAACAAACATAAATTATCTCTGGGGGTGATTCGCTGCCAAAGTTGTTTTTCCATCGGTAATTCAGTTGCCTGTAATCGTCCAATCTTCTGCTCTTACACCGGCAATTTGCCCAAAATCTTAGAGATTTCTCGTCAGCAGGATAGCCGGATTAACCATTGAGATAGCAGCAATCTTCAAATCCATCGAACCCAAACGAGGGTAAGTTACCCGAAGTTCTTGAAAAACTTGACCTGCCTTTTCATCAAAGCCGACAATGGGAATCGTGCGATAATTAGCGAGGTGCTTTTCTAGCCTTCGATAGGCAACAACTTGGGTTTCAATCGAACTGGTCTTGGCTATGTAACTGAGCCATCCCCGCATTTGTTCTTCGTAGGTGATAATTGTGGTGGCAACTTCGCTGCTCGTAATAGCAGCCAGTTTTTTCAGCAATTGTTGTGCCGGTTGTCCCCCGCGATCGAGAATAGTAATATGATCGGTGTCAAGGAGATACATTTCAGGGTTCGGATGCTTCCTCGGCTAAAGGTTTTAGAGACTGGCGGTACTCTTGACCAAACTGCATTGCCTCTTCGTAAGCTGGATCATCAGCAAAAGTGCCGACAATTTTTTCCCACCAGGGAGTTTCGCTGACAGTAGGTAGCAAACGCTTAAGCAGTGCTACTTCAGCTTCTAAAGCTGCTAGTCTTATCTCTAGATCAGTGCTTAACATGGTTGACATATCCTCCTATTCTGCTCTTGCTCAAAGGTTAGCTTTAAAACAAAATTTGTTTCAACGCCAGAAGCCATACGATGAACTGATGAAACCATACACAGCACTCCGGGTAAAATTATTGATGAACGATGATTGAGTTGCGACTCATTTCTATTAGGGAATGTTGAGTAAAAAGTGCTTTTATTTGAGGTAAATTATTCTGAAATAATGCTTCTAATTCAACATTCGTAATATTACCCGTAGTCACTAGCAGAAGCTTATAAGGTTCTTGACTAATCAAAAATGAATCGAGAAAATCTGTGTCTTTGGTAATAACAATACGATTTTGTTGAATTGAAAGAGCGTTAATTTCTGCATCTGTCGTGGCATTTTGTTGGGGTAAATCTTTAGTATGAATTGTACCATGACCAGCAGCTTGCAAAAAACGGGCTAAACGAACTGGCAATTGGGCATCGACTAAAAAGTTCATGGTGCAATTTGGTAGATGCTTTTTACCTGAGTTAATCGAGTGGCAAACAATAACGCCGCTAGAATATCCTCCCGTTCCAAATCATCGTAGTCGGCTAAAATATCTTCGATACTCATGCCAGAACTAAGTAATTCTAGGATAAATTCAACAGGATAACGCAATCCTCGAAGGCAAGGTTTGCCATGACAGATATTTAAATCGAGGGTGATTCGCTGCCAAAGTTGGTTTTCCATAGGTAATTCAGTTGCTTGTAATCGTCCAATCTTCTCTCCGCCTACTTCTACTATGCACAATTCTGTCTTTAAGTCAAGTTACTTTACAAAACTTTAAGCAATTTCTTGACAAAATTTAACCTTTTTTCTCATTTTTGAACCCTCGCAAATTAATTATGCAAGAGGTTTAATCTACTATACACAACTAGGGATACTACGAGAACTAACACTGTCATTGATGACCAACTCATGGCTGATGCTCTTAAAGCTACTGGACTCTCCTATTCTTTGTGTGATAAATTTAACTTCTATAGTAGTGATCGATCTTTGTGTCCTTTGTGTCTCTGTGGTTCGTTCCCCTCACTATTTATTGCCGGCAGTCTTCATTAACTATCTAGACCAAAAAAAACCAGTCTTCCCTAATTTTTCGGGAAAACTGGACAAGCTAATCTTGAGATTTTAACCGACGTTAGCGGTTTGTTTTTGGCTAAAAAATGCCGCTAAAACCTGTTGGGCAATCTGGGGACTGGTTAAACCCAAATCAGCGAAGGATTCCTCTGGTTTTGCGTGGTCCACTAATTTATCGGGAACCCCGAAACGCTTGACCGGAACTAGAATATTAGCATCCTGTAAAGCTTCCAAAACCGCAGAACCAAAACCACCCATCAAACAACCTTCTTCCAAAGTCACCACTTTACCAAGACGTTGGGCAAGGGGAAAGATAAGTTCTGTATCAAGGGGCTTGACAAAACGAGCATTAACCACTGTGGCTTCGATGCCGTGTTCGCTGAGGATTTCGGCCACCTGTAGGGAAGTGTTGACCATAGTGCCGTATCCTAACAGGAGAATATCATCGCCACTGCGGAGAATTTCGCCCTTACCGATGGGTAAAGCTTCCCAACCCTCTTCCATCAGGGGAACCCCTAAACCGTTGCCCCGGGGATAACGCATGGCAATGGGGCCGCTGGTATGATTAATCCCCGTTACCACCATTCTTTGCAGTTCCGCCTCATCTTTGGGGGCCATAATGGTCATATTGGGGATACAACGCAGGTAGGCGATATCGTACATCCCTTGGTGAGTCGGTCCATCGGCCCCGACAATACCGGCCCGGTCCATGCAGAAGAAAACCGGTAGATTTTGAATGCAGATATCATGAATAATCTGATCAAAAGCCCGCTGCAGGAAAGTAGAGTAAATAGTGACAACCGGGCGCATTCCTTCGCAAGCAAGACCACCAGCGAGAGTAACAGCGTGTTGTTCGGCAATTCCCACATCGATGTACTGTTTCGGTAGTTTTGCCTGAAATTTATCTAATCCCGTCCCGGTGGCCATAGCGGCGGTGATACCGATAATGCGCGGGTCATTTTCCGCCAATTTAGTGAGAGTATGCCCGAAAACTTTAGAATAAGCCGGAGGTTTCGGTTTACTGGAGGGAATCGGTTTACCCGTGGCTAAATTAAAGGGATTTTGGGCATGATAACCCACTTGATCTTTTTCGGCCCATTCGTAGCCTTTGCCTTTCACGGTGGCAACGTGGACGAAAACCGGTCCGTGGACCTTATGGGCCTGTTTAAAAGTGGCGATTAATTCGGGAATATTATGACCATCAATCGGGCCAAAATATTTAAAGCCCAATTCTTCGATGACTGCGCCAACTTTGGGAACTGCTAACCGTTTCATTCCTTCTTTGACTCGTTCCATTTCCGGAGTGAGGGAGTCACCGAAGAAGGGTAGATTTTTAAATTGTTCTTCGAGATTATCGGCGATAAACTGGACGGGTTCGCTCAGACGAACTTTATTGAGATAGCGGGAAATTGCCCCGACGTTGGGGGAAATGGACATCTCGTTATCGTTGAGGATAACCATGATGTTGGTGTTCGGTAAATGTCCAGCATGGTTAATCGCTTCTAGGGCCATACCCCCGGTTAAAGCGCCGTCCCCGATGATCGATACTACCTTGAAATCTTCCCCCTTGGCATCCCGGGCTAAAGCCATTCCTAACCCCGCAGAAATGCTCGTAGAGGCGTGTCCAGCCCCAAAATGGTCAAATTTGCTCTCGCAACGTTTTAGATAGCCCGCAACGCCGTTTTTTTGGCGCAGGGTGTGAAAATCGTTATAGCGACCGGTGAGGAGTTTGTGCGGATAAGCTTGGTGTCCCACGTCCCAAAGGACTTTATCTCGATCGAGATCGAGGGTTTGGTAAAGGGCGATCGTTAGTTCTACGACTCCTAACCCCGGTCCCAAATGTCCACCGGTAGCGGCGATCGTCTGGAGGTGTTTTTCGCGAATCTGACGGGCAATATCTTCTAATTGACGGAGTGATAAACCATGTAACTGGTTGGGATGAGTAATTTCACTTAGGTGCATATCGGCTTCTTTTTCAAAGTAGTTTATCCCTATACCAACTGTATAGGATTTTCAGCCTGAGATGAGGGAAAATCTAGGCTAGGGTCTGCTGAAAAAGTTTCTCGTGGGGGCAGGGTGTGGGGTGTGGGGTGTGGGGTGTAGGGTTTTACCGATTTTCAGGACGTTCGGCGAAGACTTCGGCGTGAGCTTTTGTCGAACGCTCAGTCGAACGCTCAGTCGAGTGGACGGTAAGGCTTCGACGGTGAGATCAGCCGAACCGCTTGTCGAACCGCCAAGGTCAATTACCTAATTTTCAGGGAAAAAGTCCCAGAATTTTCCCCCCGATCACTCCCATATCCGGTACTTTTTGATTTCCAAAAGGTCTAAAAGTTTTACCCAACAAGGTTTTCAGATTTATTCAGCCAACCCTAGGCTAGTCTGGCCGCCGTGCGTAAAATTTGGCCGGCTAACATGGCAGCCCCAAAACCATTATCGATATTAACCACACCCACACCGACCGCGCAGGAATTGAGCATAGTTAACAAAGGAGCAATACCGCCGAAACTGGTTCCGTAACCGATACTGGTGGGAACGGCGATCACCGGGCGATCGACTAATCCCGCTACCACACTTGGTAAGGCTCCTTCCATTCCCGCAACAACAATTAACACATCGGCGGCATCCAATAGATGGCGATGATTCAAGAGGCGATGAATTCCCGCTACTCCCACATCCCAAAGACGCTGCACGGAAAAACCGCATAATTGAGCAGTAACCGCCGCCTCCTCCGCTACGGGAATATCGGCAGTTCCCGCCGTTAGGATGGAAATTATCCCTTTTGGGGGATTTTCTGGGGCAGCTGCGGCAATGGCACAGATGCGGGCTAAGGGATAATAAACTAAGTCCGTTACCTGTTCCTGTAGCTGGGCTGCTATCTCTGCTTCAATGCGGGTGGCCATAACCACGGGACTATTTTGACGCAAAACATCGATAATTTGGGCGATTTGAGCCGTAGTTTTACCCGGCCCCCAGATAACCTCCGGAAATCCCGTTCTTAATTGACGATGATGGTCAATCTTAGCGAAGTCTTCCACCGGTTCAAAGGCCAGATGTTTAAGTTTATCTAAGGCTGTCTCCGGGTTAATTTCTCCCCTGGCAACGGCGGTCAGCAGCGATCGCAAATCGGCAGCATGGAACATGGTCAGTTATCAATGGGAAGTGGGGTGCGGGAATTATGAATTATGAATTATGAATTATGAATTATGAAGTAGGGAGGTGGGGGAGTGGGAATTATGAATTATGAATTATGAATTATGAAGTGGGGAGGTGGGGAGGATAAATAAAAATAATCTCCTGTCTCCTGTCTCGGAGTCTCCTGTCTCGGAGTCTCCTGTCTGGGAGTCTCCTGTCCCACTGATATTAGGAGGCCATGGTGGCTGCCGGACGGCGGCGGCGATAAGTACGATTGTTCGCTGGTTCCGTTGCCGCCGCTTGCAAGAGGAAAATCACTAGAGGTTGACTCTTTAACTCCCGTTTGATTAAACGTTGCAAAGTCGTCTCGATTTCGGCCCGCAAACCGGCCCAATCCGGGGACCCCGTGGCGGTTTTAAATTCACCGATGCGATCGCTTAAACAGCGTTCGATCGCCCGAATAATTAACTGATTCAGCAGCGGGATTTCCACTTTTGTCACCACACCGCGCAAATTAATCTCTGGAGGTGCGCTTAATTGTCCCTCCCCGTTAACGAAGGCCGCGATCGTAATCACACCATCTTCGGCTAATTGTTGTCTTTCCTGCATAATGTGTTCGTGGACCACACCCGCTTGATCAACTAACTCGATTCCCGAAGGCACTGGTGTGCCAAGTCCAATGCGATCGCCAGTTAACTCGATCGTGTCACCATTTTTGACAATTACCATATTTTCGGCGGGAATACCCATACTTTGGGCCATCTGAGCGTGTTTGACCAGCATTCGGTGTTCTCCATGCACTGGCACAAAAAACTTCGGCCGGGTCAAAGATAGCATCAATTTATGGTCTTCTTGGGAACCATGGCCGGAAACGTGAATTCCCTTATCGCGTCCGTAAACTACGTTAGCACCCTGCATCATCAGGCGATCAATTGTATTGACCACAGCGATGGTATTACCCGGAATCGGATTAGCGGAAAAGACAATCGTATCTCCCTGACGCACGCGAATATGAGGATGTTCACCCTTAGAAATCCGCGTCATGGCCGCTAAAGTTTCCCCCTGGGAGCCTGTGGTTAAAATAACGATTTTTTCATCGGCTAAATTGCGGGTCGCTTTCAAGGGTTCAAATAGATCGTCGGGACATTTTATATACCCCAAATTACGCGCATGAGCGATGACATTTAACATCGATCGACCCACTACCACCACTTTCCGGTTAAATTTCTGGGCCAATTTCAACACCAGATTAATCCGATGCACCGAGGAAGCAAAGGTAGTGATCATAATCCGTCCCGTTGCTTGGTTAAAAACCCGCTCTAAACCGGGATAAACGGAAGCTTCCGAGGGAGTATAACCGGGTACTTCCGCGTTAGTGGAATCACTCAATAAACATAGCACCCCTTTTTCGCCATGTTCGGCAATTTTTTGCAGATCAAAGAATTCGCCATCCACGGGAGTATGGTCAATTTTAAAATCTCCCGTGTGAATAACTACCCCTAAAGGAGTGTGAATTGCTACACAAAAACTATCGGCGATCGAGTGGGTATTGCGGATATATTCCACCATGAAAGATTTACCTAAACGCACCATTTGCCGGGGAGCAACGGTTTCTAATTTAGTACGATTTGCCAATCCTGCTTCTTCCAATTTATCCCGCAATAAAGCCATCGCTAGACGCGGACCGTAGATAATTGGCACATCAAATTGTTTGAGATGGTAGGGAATGCCACCGATATGATCTTCGTGACCGTGGGTGACGATCATACCCTTAATTTTATGGCGATTTTCTCTTAGATAAGTCATATCGGGAAGCACTACATTGACCCCGTGCATATCATCGGAAGGAAAAGCTAAACCTGCATCCAAGAGAATAATCTCATCATCGTATTCAAAAACACAGGTGTTTTTGCCGATTTCGTGTAATCCTCCTAGGGGAATGATCTTTAGTTTTGCTTGGGTTTTATCTTGACTCATTAGGTATCCTTTGATGGTAAGTTATGTTGATTTTTCAGGTGGGTTTTCTAGACAGGAAATCTCAAAAAATGAATAGTCAGAATAAGTATGACTAGGGGAATAACACCTAGCTAAATTCACTTATATCAATACTTTCTCGCCGTTCTAAACTATATTTCTTTTCTTCTAGTTAAGCTATTAATATTATAACCTACTTTCTCGAAAAAATCCTAGTTTAGTTAGCCAAATTTTCTAGTATTTTTCTAGATTAAAGCCAATTCTTGCATAATTTTTGCTAATCCTTCTTCTAGTTCGGGACTTAAGGAACATAAAGGAGATCGCAATCCCCCCACCTCCCAACCGACTAGATTTAAGGCCGCTTTAATTGGAATTGGATTAGTGGCACAGAATAAACCTTTAAACAGGGGAAATAATTTCAAGTTAATCTCGATCGCTTTGGCCGCATCTCCGGTTAATAAAGCTTGAATCATCCCTTGGATTTCTTCTCCCACTAGATGACTAGCAACACTGACCACCCCCACCGCACCACAGGTCATCAGGGGTAAGGTGAGAAAATCATCGCCGGAATAAATAGCGAAATTTTCAGGGGTATGACAGTAAATCTTACAGGTTTGTTCTAAATTACCACTAGCTTCTTTTACCGCCACAATATTATCAACTGCTGCCAGTTTAATAATCGTTTCCGGGGTCATATTTTGACCCGTCCGACCAGGGATATTATAAAGCATCACCGGCAGATCGGGACAAGCTTTGGCAATGGTCAGAAAATGCTCGTATAAACCCTCTTGGGGTGGTTTATTGTAGTAGGGAACCACTTGTAAAGAACCATCTAAACCCAGTTTAGCAGCCTGTTGGGTCGCTTCGATCGCTTCGGAAGTGGAATTAGAACCCGTCCCCGCGATCACTTTTCCCCGACCATTAACCGCTTTTTTGACAATACTAAATAGTTCGTATTCTTCCTGCCAACTTAGGGTGGGTGATTCTCCCGTCGTCCCACAGACCACTATACCATCGCTACCGTGAGTAACTAGATAATCGGCCAATTTTTCCACCAGGGCATAATTAACTTGACCCTCGACGGTGAAGGGAGTCACCATCGCCGTAATTACTCGTCCAAAATAGGTTGTTTCACTCATTGATCAGTTATCAATTATCAGTTATCAGTTATCAGTTATCAGTTATCAGTTATCAGTTATCAGTTATCAGTTATCAGTTATCAGTTATCAGTTATCAGTTATCAGTTATCAGTTATCAGTTATCAGTTATCAGTTATCAGCTTCTGAAGGCAAGAGGCAAAAGAAAGAATCTGACAATCCTCCTAAGTAGGGAGGCACAATTAATTATTTGTAGGATGGGTTAGGGTAGGACTATTTAATTGATTATTATTCATTCTTAATCCTCCTGACTACTGACTACTGGCTCCTAACCCCAACAACAATTTTTGATTTTTACCAGAGGTCTAGTTATCATCGCCTTGGTCTAGCTGATGGCCGATAGCTTAGTTATCAAACTGTTGCTAATCTTGAACCGACGAGATTTTTCTTGACTAAAAGTTCGGCAATTTGTACGGCATTTAAAGCCGCACCCTTGCGAATTTGATCGCCGCATAGCCACAATTCTAGACCGTTAGGATGGGAGATATCTTGACGAATGCGTCCCACTAATACTTCATCGCGACCGGTAGCATCAATTGGCATGGGAAAATAATTAGCGTCCCAATCTTCCACTAATTTTACCCCAGGAGCAGACTCAAGAATTTCTCTGGCCTTCACCACAGAAAAAGGCCGACTAAATTCCAGGTTAACCGATTCCGAATGGGCCCGCAGCACGGGAACCCTCACACAGGTGGCGCTAACCCGCAGCTCTGGACAAGCAAAAATCTTGCGGGTTTCGTTGACCATTTTCATTTCTTCCTCGCAGTACCCCTGACCATTAATCGGGGTATTGTGGGGAAAAAGATTAAAAGCGAGGGGATAGGGGAAGGAATTAGTGGGAGGTTGCCGATTATCAAGAATTGCTTGCGCTTGCTGTTTTACCTCCTCCATGGCTCGCGCTCCAGCACCACTAGCAGACTGATAAGTAGAAACTACTACTCGCTCGATCGCCTGTACTTGGTGGAGAGGCCAGATCGCCACTCCTAAAAGAATTGTCGTACAGTTGGGATTAGCGATAATGCCCCGGTGATTGTCCACACTGTCGGGATTGATTTCTGGGACAACCAGAGGCACTTCGGGATTCATGCGAAAAGCACTGGAGTTATCGATAATCGTCGCACCCGACTCGACAATAGTTTTCGCCCAAGCTTTCGAGGTGGCCCCCCCCGCAGAAGCGAGAACGATATCCACGTCCTGAAAAGAGCGCTCGTTTACCGCTTCGATTAGGAGACTTTCGCCCCGAAAATTGAGGGTTTTTCCAGCAGAACGCTCGGAAGCCAGTAATTTTAGACTAGCGAGAGGGAATTGACGACTAGCTAATAACTCTAGTAATTCCGTTCCCACGGCCCCGGTGGCCCCTAAAATAGCGACCCGTACTTTTTGACTCAAATTGTGTAACCTCCTGACGAGTTGGGTGATGATAATGATCCGAAGAAATCGTTACAGTAAAAAATCTTTTTTGTCCACCGAGTTATTCTAAAACTTGGATTGATCGGCTTTTGATCAGCAAAATTTTCTGATTGGGCTTAACTGCCCCAAGGACGTAATAAATTAAATATACCCCATTGACCGCTAAAATAAAAAGATTGTGAGAGCTTGGGGAACAACTGCAGCTATTCCCCTAGAATATCATGAGCGGGACGGATTCACCGCAGGCGTAAACACCGCTCACCCTATTATAAACGTTCCTTGTCGTAAGAGCTAGAAAAATCAATGAAAGTTATTCAGGAAAAGCTTCCTGCCAGTCAGATAGGTTTAGAAATTGAAATTCCCGCCGAAACCACGAAAAACACCCACGAGCAAGTGGTCAAGAATTTAGCGAAGTCGGCCAATATACCCGGTTTTCGCCCCGGTAAGGTTCCCCGTCAGATTCTTCTGCAAAGATTGGGAACTAAAGCGGTAAAAGCGGCGGTAATTGAGGAATTAATTGAAAATTGCCTCGAATCTGCCCTAAAACAGGAGGGGATCGAGTCCCTGGGCAATCCCCAGCTATTGTCTAAGTTTGAGGATTTGATCGCTGCCTATGAACCGGGTAAAGCTTTGACTTTTTCAGTTTCCGTGGATGTGGCCCCGACAATTGTTCTCGGAGATTACGAAAATCTGAGCGTTACTGCCGAAGAAACCGTTTATGATCCCGAATCCGTGGAAAATTGGTTTAAAGAGCGTCAAGAACAGTTAGCGACATTGGTTCCTGTGGAAGATCGCGGGGCGCAGCTGGGAGATGTGGCGATCGTTGATTATCGGGGAAAATCCGCCGAAACTGGCGAAGATATCCCAGATATTGACGGCGAAGATCTGCGGGTGGATATGGAACCAGGACGCTTTATCGAGGGGATGGTGGAAGGAATTATCGGCATGAAACCGGAAGAAGTCAAAGAGATGACTTTAACTTTCCCAGAAGATTATCCCAAAGAAGATGTGGCAGCAAAAGCGGTAATCTTTACCATTACGATGAAAGAGTTAAAAGCGAAGGAATTACCAGAGCTTGACGACGATTTTGCCCAAGAAGTCAGCGATCAGGAAACAATCGCCGAATTAAGAGCAAGTTTAGAGAAACGCTTCCAAGAACAAGCGGAGAAGGAAACCAAAGACAGCATTTATGAGGCTTTAACCAAGGAATTAGTCAAGGGTGCGACTTTAGATTTACCGGAGACGCTGATCGAGAAGGAAGTGACGCATATTTTGACCCAAAGCTTCATGCAGTTCCAACAAATGGGGCTAGATGTCAACCAGTTGTTTACAAAAGATAATATTCCCAAAATGCGGGAAAGAGCCCGTCCCGATGCGCTCGAAAGTCTGAAACAGACTCTGGTGGTGCAGGAATTGGCTAAAGTCGCGGGCATTGAAGTCAGTCCCGAAGCAGTAGCCGAAAAAATCGCTAAAATCATGGCGCAATTGTCCGATCGCGACCTAGATATGCAGCGTCTGGAACAGGTGATCACCGAAGAAATCCTGGCGGAAAACACCCTGGAATGGCTGAAAGAAAAAGCTACTATCACCCTCGTCCCCAAAGGTTCCCTAGAGGAAGAAACAAGCGAGGAGGAGGAAACGGAAGAAACCTTCCCATTCACCGAAGTGGAAGTATTGGCAGCCGAGGAAGAATAACCCTTGGCTATCTTGAAGTCGTCAGCCTTTTAGCCGTCAGTTATCAGCCATCAGCTTTTTTCTCCCGATATCCCTGTTCACTGATGGCTGATAACTGATCACTGATCACTGATAACTGATAACTGATTGCTGCCAACCGGGGGAAACTTAGGGCATAATAGATGGACAGAAGTGCTAAAGATGCTTAACATTTGCCAGTAAAAGCTCCACAGCCAAGCAAAACCCCTAAGATTGTGATAGCGGAACCGAAAAAATTATGCTCGAATCGAGATCACCTGACTACCCAATTACCAGTAACTGTCGCCCTGCTATCTACGCCAACACGGGGAGAAACTCCTTAGCTAACGTTTTACCCGTGGTAATCGAACAGTCTGGCATGGGTGAACGGGCTTTTGATATCTATTCTCGACTCTTGCGCGAGAGAATTGTCTTTCTGGGAACCCCCGTCGATGATCAGGTCGCTGATTCGATCGTCGCCCAACTCCTCTACTTGGAGGCAGAGGATCCCGAAAAGGATATCCAACTTTATATCAACTCCCCCGGTGGTTCCGTTTATGCCGGACTAGCTATCTACGACACCATGCAACAAATTCGCCCCGACGTGGCGACAATTTGTTTCGGTTTAGCCGCTAGTATGGGAGCATTCCTGCTTTGTGGTGGCGCGGCAGGTAAACGGATGTCCCTACCCAGTAGCCGGATCATGATTCACCAACCCCTCGGCGGCGCCCAAGGTCAGGCCAGCGATATCGCCATCCAGGCCAAAGAGATCCTCTATATTAAACAGAGACTCAATACCATGCTGGCTCATCACACCGGTCAACCCTACGATCGCATCGCCAACGACACCGAACGGGACTTTTTCATGTCGGCCGTCGAAGCTAAAGAATATGGGTTAATCGATCTGGTGATTTCCCGTCCCGAACTGCCCGATCCTACCGTTCCCGTTACTTCCCTGTAAATAATAAACTATGTCTAAATACGACTCCCACCTCAAGTGTTCATTTTGCGGCAAATCCCAGGAACAAGTGCGAAAATTAATCGCCGGGCCGGGGGTCTATATTTGTGACGAGTGTGTGGAACTGTGTAACGAAATTCTCGATGAGGAATTGATGGAACCGCCTAGTCCGGTCGCCCCAGTGGAGGAACGTCCCAACAAACGGCGATCGGGCCAAAACAAAACTACTTGGGAACAAATTCCCAAACCAAGAGAGATTAAAAAATACCTCGATGACTACGTTATTGGTCAAAATGAGGCGAAAAAAGTGCTTTCTGTGGCCGTTTATAACCATTACAAACGCCTCAAAGATATCCAAACCCAAAAAGCCAGTGGCGGTAGTCCAGAAGATAGCATCGAACTGCAAAAATCCAATATTCTGTTAATCGGTCCCACAGGATCGGGAAAAACCCTTCTAGCTCAAACTCTGGCCAAAATCCTCGATGTACCTTTTGCCGTCGCCGATGCCACCACGTTAACCGAGGCCGGTTATGTGGGGGAAGATGTGGAAAATATTCTCTTGCGTCTGTTACAAGTGGCAGATTTAGACGTGGAAGAAGCGCAGCGAGGCATTATCTACATCGATGAAATCGATAAAATTGCCCGCAAGAGCGAAAATACCTCGATTACCCGGGATGTGTCCGGAGAAGGGGTACAGCAAGCTTTACTGAAAATGTTAGAGGGAACGATCGCCAATGTTCCCCCCCAAGGCGGCCGCAAACACCCCTATCAGGATTGTATTCAGATTGACACCAGCAATATCCTGTTTATCTGCGGTGGGGCGTTTGTCGGTTTAGATAAGGTGATCGATCAGCGTCTCGGTAAAAAATCCATGGGCTTTATTCAACCGGGAGATGGCCAAGCTAGTAAGGATAAGGTAGCGGCAGGGTTATTAAAACAAATGACTCCCGATGATTTAGTCAAATTTGGCATGATTCCAGAGTTTGTCGGTCGGATTCCCGTCCTAGCGGCGCTTTCACCCCTGGATGAGGAAGCTTTAATCGCTATCCTGACGCAACCCCGCAACGCTTTGGTGAAACAGTATCAAAAACTGTTGAAGATGGACAATGTACAGTTAGAGTTTAAATCTGATGCCGTCCTAGCGATCGCCCAAGAGGCCTATCGTCGCAAAACCGGGGCCCGGGCCCTACGGGGTATTGTCGAGGAATTAATGCTCGATGTCATGTACGAATTGCCCTCGCGCAAAGACGTGAAACGCTGTTTAATCACCCGCGAAATGGTGGAAAAACGTTCCACGGCAGAGCTATTGGTTCATCCTTCCTCTATACCCAGTCAAGAATCCGCTTAAGGGGAAAAATCGAGGTTAACCATGCTGAACACCGTTCCCGCGATCATCAAAGAAGGCAAGATCGAACTCCTCGAATCCGTGCCGATTCCAGAGGGTACTAGGGTTTTAGTCACCCTCATCCCGGAGGAGACAAACTCGGATTTCTGGCAAAAAGTCAGCGAAACTGCACTGGCTAAGATTTGGGATAATCTGGAAGACGACATCTATCATGAAAACTCAAATAATCGATAAAACAATCACTGTTCGCGGTGTTCCTCACTATTACGAGTGGATTCGACAGTCGGAATCTGCCCAAAAAAAGCCGGTGATGGTGTTTATTCATGGTTGGGGAGGATCGGGACGCTATTGGCGATCAACGGCTGCGGCAATTTGCGATCGCTTTGATTGTTTATTGTACGATATGCGGGGTTTTGGTCGGTCTAAATTGCCGGAAAAATCCCCCGATCTTTCCTACGATTTAGAAGAATATGCCCTTGATTTGGCCTTGTTTTTAGATAGTTTGGAAATTGAAAAAGTCTATCTCAATAGTCACTCTATGGGGGCATCGGTGGCGACTTTTTTTATTACTATGTACCCCGAAAGAGTGGTGAAAGCAGTTTTAACCTGTAATGGCATTTTTGAGTATAATAAAGCGGCTTTTGCTGCCTTCCATAAATTCGGTAAGTATGTGGTACAGTTTCGTTATGATTGGTTTTTAAAAGTACCTTTTGCCGATCAATTATTTATGGCGAGATTTTTGCATCGATCGATCCCAAAATCAGAAAGAATTGCTTTTTTAGAAGATTTTTTAGCGGCAGATTATGAGGCAGCCCTAGGCACAATTTATACATCTGTGAGTAAAAAAGCAGTGGAAATTATGCCTGGTAAATTTGCTGAGATTAAGGTACCAACTCTTTTAGTATCAGGGGAAAAAGATATTATTATCCCTGCCAAAATGGGCAAAATGGCGGCGGATTTGAATAATAATATCCAGTATGTGGAGATGGCTAATACTGCTCACTTTCCCATGTTAGAAGATGCCCCTACTTATCTACAAAAATTGCAAGATTTTTTAGAAATTAATTAGGGTTTGCTAGGGGAAATGAGTTTCTATGATGTGACTGACAAGTATATTCAGGATAAAGAGTTACGCCGTCAGGATGGATATTTGGGGGTACAGCGTCGCCAGGATTTAAAACCAGAAATATCTGCTGCTGTGTTTGCTACGAAACCTCCTCAGTTGCTTAAACCTATTGTGAAAGCTAAAGGGATAAGCTTGATTTTAGTGGAGGAAATTATACAGCCAGAGTTAAATGATCAGTTACGCTATCAAATTTGGTCAGAGTTGTTTGGCGAGTGGGTTATCAATCAAATTGAGTCAGTCTCAGGTGTCACCAGTTTGAGATGAATAGCACTAACACGAATATCATCCAGTCAGGTCAACCTAACTGGATGATAGAGAGATTTTAGTAAAAACTGGGCTAGTTTCTTAACAAGAACCTGGAGTTTTTCTAATTCCAGCAAATACTGACAGAGCGAATTCTGGTTCTTCTGTTTTCCCAACAAATACTGATAGAACCACCGCCACCTAATGTACCAAGCGTTTCCGACCCGGTCAAGTCAGTAAGGTAACTCTCAGAATCGGAGAACAAGTCTGCACCAGCAGGGCGTAACTCAGAAATAGTAATATTAGCCATTTTGTTTCCTCTTGGAATAAGTTCTACTTTGAGGTAATCAGATTTATGTTTTTCCTTTCCCTATGACTGTTATTATTGCCTAACTCTCCAACAATGACAATAGGTTAAGCAACTTTAAAATTAATATAAATGACACAATTATGTCTCAATTTTACCGACTAAACACCGTAACTTCATCTAGATTATGACCGCAAACGCCCAGAATCTCGTATCAACGAGGTTGGTTTTTCAAGACATAAATAACCCAATTATGTCTTTTTTATATCTCTCTGCCCAGGGTTCGGGTGGTGGCAGAGCAAAAAAATAGCCCCATGACCTAATGAGGCTAAAATCTACCGACGGGCCAATCACTCTTTGATTCCCAGATAGGCGACTAATATCAGCCTGCCAACTCTAATCCCTGATAAACATCCTCAGAATCAGCATTCAAATAAGGACGCTGCCAATCAATCCCCAACCCAGAAAACTGCTCAGAAATAGCAGTAATCCGACCCGCCGCAGAATTGTCCTCCTGTTGCCAAGCCATCAACAACCCATTGGCTATAATCTGACAGCGATTCATCCCAAAACTCTCCTCACTGCCAAACTTTTTGTCTGGTTCTTCCGCCAACCCCAAACCCGGTGCTAACTCCAGAGTAAACAAAGGTATTTCTGGCTTAAAAACAGACTGATTTTCTTGATAAACATGAGCCACCACCTGCCTGACCAACTCATAATCTGTTTTGCCAAAATAAAGCACCCCAGCATCATATCGTTGATAATCAACTGGATTATATAAAGCCTTAAAACTAAAAGGAATCCCCCTCTGATTTAACCTTTCAGTCAACCCAGTCATCACAGCCACCGCGCCTTCAGGAGTAACATTAAAATAGAGCCGCACCATAGCTTCCTCTCTCTGTAAACCGGCATTACCCACCGCCATATAAAAGCCATTTTGTACAAAATTCTTAGGCATCAAAATTGACACAACAGCACCCACTGCCGCCGCTTGCTCAGACTCTTGAAGATGCTTTTCCCGTTGGATATGCAGTCGCAAACCGCCCTTAGTCACAGCCAAACTGCCATCGGTTTCCTCTCTCAAAATTGACCAACCCGAATCAAAATATCCCTCCCCCTTGTTCGCTTCTTCCAACTGTAAATAAAAGTCCATAGCTACGCCAGCAAAACTATTATTCTCCAAATCTAATTGCTGACCCTTATTCTCAGAACCTAATGCTTGCGATGCTTGCATCGACCCATTATAATAAATACCATAAAGAAAACTCCTCAACTGTAAACTCATATATTTATCCTGTATTTCCTTCGGTAAAGCCTGAATCCGAGACAACATCTCAGCAGGCATTTCCCAGGGTTGATAGTTAGGATGACGAATCGAAAAATCAGCGGAAATTTCGAGATTTTCAACAATATCTAACAAAGCTTCCTTTAACCGACCTCTAACCTCAGGGGCTAAATGATGGAATTGAGAATTAAGTAATGACATAATTTTTCAAGATACTCAACGATATTAAACTTGGCCAACAACAGAAGAATTTATCTGATTTAAGTGAGTAGCAGTAGCCCCAAAAATCGTAGGCATTGATGATTCAGGACGACATAACAAAGCCTTGGCTACCTGAAGCATAGCAATTCCGGTATTATTAAAGATTTTTTGATACTGAACCATTGCCAAAATTGCAATAATTAAAGAAAAACCGGCCAACTGGACTACTTGCTTTAAGAAATCAGGACGATATTCTAAGATTTCTGGGAAAGTTTCTAAATAAGCTAAAGTTAACCCACCGATAGATGGCTGCAGCAATTCTAGGGGAGTAGTGGCTAGTCGCAGAGACTCTTCAATACTGAGAGAATTACTAATCACCAAGCTACCCAACCAAATTTGTAGATAACTAGCGATTGCCATTCCCAAATCAAATGCTGGATCTCCCCAATCAGACCTTTCCCAATCAATCAACCGGATCGCATTTCCATTAATATCTTCCCAGTTTCGATTCAGAAGAATATTATTCAGCTTGATGTCATTGTGAGTCAGACAAATAGGAGAAATAGTTTCACTGGCTCGATGAACTGCTTCTCCTAAGCTATCATATCGTTGATAAAGTGCAAAAAATTTCAATCCATCCATCGGAGCCATACCAAAAATTTCAGGACCGATCCTTTCCAAACTCTCTAATAATAGCGGAGATACTTTCGGTTTTCCAGCAAACTCTTCTTTGACAAAAAATTCCCGATAAATACTCTGATTCCAGGTATCACGGTGAATTGTCGCCAAACAACTGCCGATTTGAGTAGCAACCTGAGCCGGAAAGAGATTCTCTTTAGAATAAAACTCTGCCAAATCCTGATAATTATCCAGATAAGTAGAAACTAAAATTGAGTTATCAGCATCGTGGAGCAGTAATTCTGGCAGAAAACTACGCCAATAGTCAATTTCAGGAAAGTTCTCTAGAAATTTGGGGATTCGCCATTCCCCAAAAAACTCGCCCACCGTTTCCTTTTCTAAATTAATAAATTGTTCTTGTTTAACCAGTAACTTTCGACCCTCTGGTAAAGTCACTAATAAGTTAAAATTTTTAGCCTGAATCTGCTCTACTCCCGGATTTTCTAGGCAGCGATCACAGATTTTTTGGTCGATTAAATAGTCATAAACATTTTGAGAACTTAACACAAATTTCATAATTACAATTATTCTCAAATATCGCTGATTTGTTTTTATTGATTTTAATTATAATTGATGATAGCCTTATTGCCAAGCTATTCATCTGCATTAAAAAAACATAATTAACACAATTATGTCTAAACTTCAACTAATCGCGCCAGTCAACCTACCTGTTAGATTGGTTTAGGGCTAATTGCGATCGCTCCATAGACAAAGAAACCGGGTTTCTCCACAGGGACAAGGCGGCTTTTGCTGCCTTCCATCAATTCGGTAAGTATGTGGTACGGTTTCGTTATGATTGATTTTTAAAAGTACCTTTTGCCGATCGATTATTTATGGCGAGATTTTTGCATCGATCGATCCCAAAATCAGAAAAAATTGCTTTTTTAGAAGATTTTTTAGCGGCAGATTATGAGGCAGCCCTAGGCACAATTTATACATCTGTGAGTAAAAAAGCAGTGGAAATTATGCCTGGTAAATTTGCTGAGATTAAGGTACCAACTCTTTTAGTATCAGGGGAAAAAGATATTATTATCCCTGCCAAAATGGGCAAAATGGCGGCGGATTTGAATAATAATATCCAGTATGTGGAGATGGCTAATACTGCTCACTTTCCCATGTTAGAAGATGCCCCTACTTATCTACAAAAATTGCAAGATTTTTTAGAAATTAATTAGGGCTGGCTGAATAAAGCTAAAAACCTTGTTGGGTAAGACTTTTAGACTTTTTGTCAATCAAAAAGTACCATATCTGGGAGTGATCGGGGGGAAAATTCAGGGACTTTTTCCCTAAAAATTAGGTAATTGACCAGATGAAAATCTGTAAAAACCTACACCCCACACCCCACACCCCACACCCTGTCCCCACCAACAAACTTTTTGCCGCAAACCCTAATTAGAATGCCAAAAGGTCAGGAAAAACGCCCCCAGGCCACACCAATCAGGATAGTAACCCCGAAAAAGAGACGATACCAGACAAAAACCCAGGTACTCTGTTTTTTGAGATAATCTAATAACCAGGCGATCGAAAGATAGGAAAATATCGCCGAGGAAATTACCCCAATAGCCAGGGGAATTAATTCACTGGTGTTAATCTGGTCGAGAACTCCTTTAAATTCCACTAAACCGGCTAAAGTTATCGCCGGAATGCCTAACAGAAAGGAAAATCGCGCCGCTACGGCCCTTTCTAAACCCATGAATAACCCGGCAGTTAAGGTGGACCCAGAACGAGATACCCCCGGTATTAGGGCTAAAGCTTGGGCTAATCCCATTAAAACCCCGTCTTTTTGTCGCAAAGTCTCAAAACTGCGTTTATGTTTCCCGATTTTTTCGGCCGTACCTAAGAGTAAAGCCATGACTATGGAGGCACAGGCGATCGCTGTCATGCTTCTCAGGGGGGAGTTATCTAAATCGGGAATGAAAAGTTTCATTAACAAACCGAAGAAAACGATCGGAATTGTGCCTAGGATAATCCCCACGGCTAAACGAAAATCCTGGGAACGATAATCGGAACTAGCCACCGCTTTCACCATTCCCGTGGATATTTGCCTTAAATCCTGCCAAAAATAGGACAATACCGCCGCAATACTGCCCAATTGAATCACTGCTGTATAGGTGACACCAGGATCTCCCCAACCCAAAAAGACGGGAATCGCTTTTAAATGAGCGGTACTGCTAATCGGCAAAAATTCCGTCACTCCCTGCACAAATCCCAAAAAAATCGCCTGTAACCAGTTAATTTTTGCCAGAGGTATGGTGCTAGTGGTTGATTGGGCAATGACGGCGGGTGTAATCGCCAAAATCACCGTTATTATCGCTAGTCCTAGCCATTTATAGCTTTTTTTCAGGAAGGAAAACATCATTTTTCAGTAAAAAAAGGGGTTGGGTGTGGGGAGAAGTGGGAATTATGAATTATGAATTATGAATTGGGAGGTGGGGAAGTGGGGAGAAGGGAGACAGGAGACAGTATACAGGAGACAGAAGTAACTGATAACAACGGACGAATCTAAAACCTTATTTGTTCAGCTAAAAGCTTTGATGTACTTAGTTTCTAATCTTCTTTTTAGGTGGGAGAATTGCCAGATTCCTTCTTGGAGACTCTTGCCTGTTGCCTGTTGCCTCCTGTCTCCTATCTCCTGATTTAAGCATAAATACTTGTTGACAACTCGTAGTCGTTATGATTACACTTAATTTATACAAACTCGAAATGAGTACGACTTAGCAATTAGGAGTTGACGATTATGCTACCAAACCGAGAAGGGCAGAGAGTTCCCGATGTCACCTTTCCCGTGCGTCAAAATAATCAATGGGTGAACATCACCAGCGAGGAATTATTCAAAGGAAAAACCGTTGTTCTTTTTGCCTTACCCGGGGCATTCACTCCCACCTGTTCCACCTCCCATTTACCCGGATATAACGAATTAGCCCCAGTTTTTCGGGAAAATGGCGTAGATAGTATTGTTTGCTTGTCGGTGAATGATACCTTTGTCATGAACGAGTGGGCAAAAGACCAAGAATGTGATAATATCCTTTTAATTCCCGACGGTAACGGCGAATTTAGCGCAGGAATGGGGATGTTAGTCGATAAAGCTGACTTAGGTTTCGGTAAACGTTCTTGGCGCTATTCGATGCTAGTCAAAGATGGTGTTATCGAGAAAATGTTCATCGAACCGGAAGAACCGGGAGATCCTTTCAAAGTCTCCGATGCGGAAACGATGTTAAACTACATCAACCCAGAAGCCAAAAAACCGCCTTTAGTCTCTCTTTTCTCGAAAGTGGGCTGTCCCTACTGCCTCCGGGCTAAGAAAATGTTAGAAGAAAAAGGGCTACAATACGAAGAAATTATCCTCGGACGGGATGCCACCAGTCGTTCTCTGCGGGCCATGAGTGGCAATACCACCACCCCGCAAGTCTTCATTAACGGGCAATTAATTGGCGGTTCGGAAGAATTAGCGGCTTATTTGGGAGCATAATCAATCAGTTAGACCTCAAGTTATCTTTCCATTGCAACTGGAGAGATATCTGTGAGAGGTTTTGCCCGGGCAAGTTAGAGCTTTTTTGTTGGGTGTGATTGTAGTCTGATGTATTTCGTTAATCATTTATAGCGTTTCTCAGTCTTATAAAGTACACCATCTGTTGCCTGTTCCCTAACTAGGGCTTGCTGAATAAATCTAAAAACCTTGTTGGATAAGGCTTTTAGACTTTTTTGACCTCAAAAAGTGCCGACCATTGGAGGGATCGGGGGTAAAATTCAGGTACTTTTTCCCTGAAAATTAGGTAACTGACTACCTCAAAATCGGTAAAACCCTACACCCCACACCCCACACCCCACACCCTGCCCCCACCAACAAACTTTTTCAGCAGACCCTAACTAAAACCAGAAACTTTGTGCCTCACAAGTATGAGAATTGCTGATTTTGTGAAAGCCCGTGACTTCATAAAGCCAAATGAAAAGGTAGTCGTTATCTTTACAGAGGGAAAACACTTTGTTCTCCACGATGACAACACTGGTTCAACGGGTCAGTGGAAGATCGATCCCAATCGTGAAGTTGACCGTATTATTCTTTATCATCGTGATGATGAGAATAATGCGAATAATTTGTACATAGCGAACCATGCTGGTGCAGAGCCAGCAGACAGGGAAGGTCGATACGACATTCGATTAACTCATGTTCAGTACATAGGGGCAACATCCGTAAATTGGGTTGAGTTTGCTGAAGGTGGGCAAAACCCAATTCGGTATCTTCCTTGATGTAGCTTTGATTCCTGAAGGTTCTTGTCATCCACTAATAGGTAGGTGAGAACACGAGGTAAACTATAAGCGGGGAGATTGTGGTGAAAACTTATGAAGTTGACTGTAACACTTGACCGTGACGAAGATGGAGTTTGGGTTGTAGAATGCCCCAGCATTCCGGGTTGTGTCAGCCAAGGTAAAACGAGAGCAGAAGCTCTTGAAAATATCAGAGATGCAATTATCGCCTGCCTTCAAGTTCGTGCAGAACGTGGGCTACCGCTAACGATTGAAACTCACCAAGTAGAGGTAATGGCATAATCATGTCCTCTGCTCTTCCTGTTCTCAGCGGACGTGAGGTAGTCCGAGTATTTGAAACCTTCGGCTGGCAAGTTGCGCGTCAAAGTGCAAGCCATATTATCATGGTTAAGGAGGGCGAACAGGTAACACTCTCTGTTCCTGATCATCGTGAAGTGGCAAAGGGTACGCTTCGTAGTCTTATTCGTACTGCTGGAATTACGGTACAAGAATTTGTTTCTGGCATGAGATGAGCGATAAGAGAGGTCTGACAATTCGAGTGCAGCGGACGGACGAAGGCTGCTGATGCTCAGTTCAAGGTTGTCTGATGCCGCTGATTCGAGCCGTTACTTGTACTGAGCGCATTGGAAGTATCAGTTATCAGCTACTTGTTTTCCGAATTAATTGGCCGTTTTTCAGTTTATTATCAACGTCCAATAGGATCAAAATCAGTCCCTTATGCACCCACAAAAATTATCGAGTATTCTGTTAACTGATCAAGGAGAAAGATTATGGTAGCCACTCCAGTCAAAACCAAAACCACGGGACAATACTACGCCACCCGCATCGATTTAGCATTAGATATCCGCAAAGCTATTGTTGAAATCTTAAGCCAAACCCTTGCCGCTAGTTTAGACCTAAAAACTCAGGTTAAACAAGCCCACTGGAATGTAAAAGGTTTAAATTTCTACCAATTGCACAGCCTCTTTGACGAAATGGCCACGGAATTAGAAGGCTATGGGGACATGGTAGCAGAACGGATTACCGCTTTAGGTGGAACCGCTTTGGGAACAGCACGCATCGCCGCCGCTAACTCGATTCTGCCAGAATATCCGGCTGATATCGTCGATGGTAGTGAACATATCGTTGCTTTAGCCGAACGTTATGCCTTATACGCTTCCCATCTTCGTTCTGCTATTGATAGCACTGGCAATCAAGGGGATGCCGACACAGCAGATCTCTATACGGAAATCTCCCGGGACATCGATAAACGTCTCTGGTTCCTAGAAGCGCATCTGATTAAATCGGAAGATGTTATCGGTTAATTATAGATAAATTTGGGGTGTGTTAACGTAGCTTAATACACCTTAAATTCTCGTAATCGGTAAACGTAGCCAATCACTTAACTGCTGTGCCAACCAATCTAATTCGGCTTCGCTAACATCTTCACTGGCAGTGATAATATATTCTCGATGGTTGGCAACGAGAACCAGAGAAGGAGGAATAATATTAACATTTTCTCCCTGCATAGTGACGGTGACATTGCGACGGAGGAGACTATAAATTTCCCAATTAGCGGCATCGGCAGTTGGTTTAAATTTCAGCCCCCAGAGTTTTTGGTAAAGAGAAACTTTTTTGGGGGTAATTTTTAACTCTAGTTCCCCCTGCCAAAAAGATTTCCATAACTGCCAAGATAAACTAGAGGAAATTAAATTGAGCAGAAAAATTAGGATAATCGGGATTAAAAAAGCGACCAGTTTGAGATCGTAAATAGCGACTATAGTTAAGAGAATGATCGTAAAGAATAGGGATGGTAAAAACTGTCTTAACTGGGTTTTGAGATTGTTGAAAAACTTTTGTTTGGTTTTACTAGCGATTTTTATTTGCAGGAGATTATCTGTTTTATAAACAGTAACTTCGCTGCCGTAGGGTTTGGTCAGATTGCCAATAGATACTAAGATCAATTGACAACTATATAAGCTGGCTAAAGCTTCTGTCACCGAACGAAAATGAGAGTCTGGAGGGGAGTTTGATAATCTTTTTAACCAATAGATGAAAAAAGCACTTAGATTAGTTTTTTGCTCAAAGTTTTCGGGTATGTAACGATGCTTAATCCCCGTGGCTAAACTGATTAAAGTTTTACCTAGATCCTGTAAGTCGGTGGTGGGAGAATCGGAATCAAAGGCAAAATCAACTAGATAAAAACGATGAGACTGGGTATCAAAGAGGATATTACTAAGTTTAATATTGCCGTGGTTAATGGGGAGATCCTGCTGATGGATATAGGAGAGAATCTCCAAAAGATATTTGGCAATTTGTTTGAGGTCTTGTTCTGCTAACAAATAACCGGAGTTAAGATAGTTTTCTAAAGGCTGCGCTGATAAATAAGGCCGGACAATAGCGATGATTTGTTCTTGGGATGAATCTATCTCAAAAATATCGAGGTATTTGGGGAGAGATGGGTGGGAGAGTTGTCGCAATAGGGCAATTTTACCGGTTATTTCTCCGATAAACTGACTCCCTTGCCCCCTAGGAACAGGAATAAGTTTAATGATAACTAACTGGGTGGTGTGTCTGTCCCTAGCTAAGATAGTTTTTTTCCCCAGCACCTGTTGGACTTGATAACGACTATGGAGAACTCGATCGAGCATGGGCGAGGATGGAGTAAGTAGTATCTCTAGGATAGCTCACTCTGGAAACTCTAGCCGCTATCTTTAGCATCCTTTTAATATTTTAACCCATATTCCCCACTTCAGTTTGAAGCATAAAAAACTACAGGTATTTTCAAAGAAAAAAAATCAGAATAAGCAAAAAAAATACTCAACCAATCAGATATTGAGAAGAAATCATCAAATACCAAATATTTTTGGCTCTTCGGGAATTGTTATGCAAATAATTAACTTAAAATAAAATTCGATGAGAGCGCCTACGCTCAAAAGTCAGTCCAGTAGGGTGCGTTAGACGGCGACAATCTTGGCTTTTACTTAGGAATAACAATCCGTCGTAACGCACCACCCACGAGAGCTATTAAAAATAGAATAATACCTAATTATAGATAAAAATCGGGCTAAAGCCTCGACAACGAACCTGATTTTATGACAAGGTTTGTAGTTGCGCTTCAGCACTAAACTCTGGATGTTTGAATAAGAAATTAAGGTTATGAATTACCTCCTAACGAGTCTAAATATCGCTGATAGGCTTGTTGTTGTTCTTCCTCTGAGAAAAACTGTAAAGCCGGATTTTCGGTTAACCACTCGTCAAAAGAGAGGATATTAACGCCTTTAGATTTTAGGTATCTTTGATAAGCTTCTCGTTGATCTTGCTCTGAAAAATGCTGTAAGGCAGGATTTTGATTAACCCACTCATTAAAGCTTAATACTTGTGATGGGTTATAAGTAGGATTTGGTTTAGGGGTTGGAGTTTGAGGAGTTGGATCGGAAAATAATAGGTTATTGCGATGATCTTCCTCTGTGTAAGAAAACCAATAAGCGACTTTTTACCCTTCAGTTAAGGGGATTTTATGCCAATCAAGCCACATATCTTCTTCTTGAATCCTAGCTCTGATTCTTCCCATTGCGTCACTTTTTTCGGTATAGTTTAAACCGCTCCATTCTTGACTCAAATCCTGTGCCATATAAATCGCTTCTTTTAAATTAGTTTGATTCGGAAAACCTCTAACGTCATCATCTGTTTGATTAATATCTATAATATCCCTATCAGCAGGTTTTAAGGGACTACGCTGATTACCCTATTTTCTCGACGGTGGAAAATCTAAGTCGAATCTATCTAATTCCTCAAGAACATTTTGCAAAATATAAACCATACCTTCAGGATATTCGGTTGTTAGTGCTTCTTTTATGCTTCTAGGATATCCGTAGGCTATCTTTTTTTTCGCGTCTGGTTTAGAATCCCCCTTATCAGAATCTTCAATTTTAGAACCTGGCGATGGTGAAAAATCTCCTGGTAAACCACCTCTATCAGTACCTCCTTTTTTAGTGCTTTTATCTTTATCTCCTTTTTCCTTTCCTTTATCTTTGTCTCCGTCTTCCTTCTCCTCATCGTTCTGATTCCCATTGTGCTAAAGCCTCCTCATCTGTTGCTTGATTTTCAGAAGTCTCAGATTGTTCTGATTCTAATTGTGCCAAAGCTTCCTCATCAGTTTGCTCTGTTTCTGCTGAATTTTTTAGGTTTTCTGAAGACTCTTGACCATCACTTTGGGATTCTTTTTGTTCCAATTGCGCCAAAGCTTCCTCATCAGTTTGCTCTGTTTCTGCTGAATTTTCTAAACTTTCAGAAGACTCTTGACTTTCTGTTGTCGAGCTGCTTTCGATATTCATAGGATTTTTAAATTTTGGTTAATAAATTAATAATTTAGGAAGGTTTAGATAATTGGATAACGTAACTGATAGCTTGAGGATTATCAACTCGTTGAGAGGCATCAAGAATTTCAATACCCACTATTTTACCCTCATCATTATAGTCAAAAATCATGCCGTTTTCGTCTTCATTACTTTCTGCGATTGTAGTTTCACAAAAGATAATGTTCATGATATCTACTTCTGGATCATAAATAATTTTCATGGCTTTCCCCAATACTTATCAATTTTACTGGTTCGGTAGGCTGTAATCACTTCTATTGGTTCTCGATTGCTCTCAACAATAAGTCGTAAGAGGTATTCTTTACCATCTCCAAAGTCTAGGCGAGATTGATAAACCTTTCGATTATTATAACCCGATACTATCTGTTCTGGATTGTTGAGTACCGATTTTACTAATTCTGGGGGAATATCCCGTTTTTCCATTTCTTGTAAAACATGGTCTTTCAATATATATTCGGTTTCTTCTAATTGTTCTTCTTGCCATTGTGCTAAAGCTTCATCATCATTTTGTTGTATTTCCGTTAAGTCTTCTGGATTTTCCGAAGAATCTTGACTTTCTATAATGCTCATAGGCTGTTACTTCCTAGTAAATCAAATATCTCCGATATGCTTGTTATTGTTCTTCTTCTGATAAAAACTGTAAGGCAGAATTTTGATTAATTTATGCTTCTCTATTCTTTACAAATTACCTCTTTAAAAGACTTGATAAAACTATTTTTATGACTTTGATTAAGAGCATTGATTCGACATCGGTATGCTACTTCTTGGGTATAACACCAAGCCATATATAAACTTTTTTCCTCCTCAATATTAGTTACCTTTAAAATAAGTCTGGCAAGATTTTTCATCGATTCAGTCTTATTTTTAGCTTTTTTAAAGCTTTTCCAAGCCTCGTTAAACTCGTCCTTACTTTCCTCAGCCAACCTCAGAATATCATCCCGATACTCACAGGGATCTGTACATAGAAAACAATTTATCATTTTACCCTTCACCACCCCAAAGCGACTCATATAAACCCGCACCTCTTCATCAGACTGCTGCCGACTGAAATTTTCGTCAAATCCTCGATAACAATTCTCTATCGAAGACTTACCCTCATAAGTCGGTGGTGCAGGATCTTTATACACTGGGACATCAATGAAAGTCGCTTTCTGTAGTCCAGTGTAAAATATTGCTGCCCTCCCTGTCTCGCATTTTCCTAAAAAATCCCGCTGCTCCTCACTCATAATCATGGCGTTGGCGATCGCCTCTCGATCATGAGTATCCCGCAACTGGTGAGCAATATAAGCCCTGACCTCTGCTAACATATTACAAAATGACTGAACTGCTTTGGCTTTGACATCCGATGTTCCTCCCTCTTCACTCCCCTTAGAAGCCACATTTTTTAAGACATTGTGTGCTTCTTCTACTAAGGTGATATGAGTTAATTCTTTACTTGGATTCAATTCTCGATATTCGGCTCTCCCAGGTTTGGTGGGTAAAATGTACTCTAAGATACATTCCTCAAGAGCGAGGGAGTGGAAGGAACCACTCCAGACACAGAGGACACAAAGATCGATCGATCATAGAGTAAGTTAAACTGATCACACAGAACCTAGAAGAGCCGATATTCTCGTAACATAGTTAAAAAGAACATCACCAATAAAGACTTATCTTGCTCATTGAGATCATTCATTTCTAAAATAACTGGATGACTAAATAACTCCTCAGCATTTGGCTGAGAAATAGGACGACTAAACATTAACCCCTTACTTCCCATTAGTAATGGTTTAATTCTTCCCTTAATCGCTGCTTCTAGATTACTTTTAACCTCTCCCTGATCCCCCCTTTCTTTTAACACCTTCTCTACCGCAACATAAAAATCATCCATCGTCGGAAATTGACGAGATTCTATCTCAGAATTTCTTCCCTTATCGGTTAATTGCCAACCCTTTTGCTGATAGATAACCTCTAATCCTTCCGCAATGACAGAAGGTAAAAGTCCCACATGGGGTAACGCTCCCTCAAAACAGGTTTGTAATTTAGCGATATGTGCTTCTACGAAAATGTCTTGACTATCGTACCCCGAATGAGGTATTCTATGAAGGTAGATCGGACAGTGATGCAATTTAGACTTGAATCGGCCGTTTCTCTATTTCCCGCCTTATTCGCTTAATCTTAATTTAATTGAAAGGCTGTGTAAATTCGTTAAAAATAAATGCTTATATGCAAAATATTATGAAAACTTTTATTAGTTTTCTTCTGCTATTCATGGATGTCTGAATGATGCCTATTTGAAACATAAAAATGAACTGGATTCCTTGCTAACTCCTAGGATTTCAGAAGTTTAATAAATCTCAGATTATGACCATCTAAAGTATAGACAACCAAAAAACTGGTGGTCTTATCTTTGCTGTCACGAGAAGGTAAATGCCTACTGATGGACAGGAGACAATTCTTGCTCTTGCAGAAGCGGAGGTCATCGAGATTAGCGACAGCCGCCGCAGTGACAATTCTGGCACCTGTATTGCCTGTCCTGTGGCTCAAGTGACTATGCTAAAATCGGTCAACTAGAAATGACGAGAAACGATTTTTTCAATAGTCGCCTGGGTATCCTGCAGCAGTTTCTCGCGACTATCTCTAGTATTAGTCAGACTAGGCACGAGATTACGAGCTTGTAAAGCCATGTGAAGTTGTAGTTGAGCCACATACTCGCGGATATCTTCGCGGGTTTCCGATTGGTTAGGATGAAACATAGAGAAACTGGAAGGGGCTGTCTAGCTGATGGGGATCTTTTCGATAACTCCTATACAAGTTATCACGACAGCTTAGGTTCCAGTCAAGGGTCGGCTCCAACTCTACACATTTCTCAACACAACTTATCTCTCTTCTGTCATTCTAGGCAGAAGAGAGTCATACTAAATTCGGTTATTAAAAACTGATTATTTAGAGCTTGCTGAATAAATCTAAAAACCTTGTTGGATAAGGCTTTTAGACTTTTTTGACCTCAAAAAGTGGCGACCATTGGAGGGATCGGGGGTAAAATTCAGGTACTTTTTCCCTGAAAATTAGGTAATTGACTACCTCAAAATCGGTAAAACCCCACACCTCACACCCCACACCCTGCCCCCACCAACAAACTTTTTGCCGCAAACCCTATTTATTCCCCCTATTGCCTCTTGCCTCTCCTCATAAGTAGCCTATACTCAACGGATTTAGTATCAGTCGCAGTTTACACCACTGTGAGTCTCAGCTGCCTGAGAAGGTGACGCATATCACCCAAGGCAAGGGTTCTGGCCACGACTTGAGCGAAACGGTCTTGAACCATCCACTCCCGCGTCACCTCGTTTTGAGGCTCTTGAAAATATTGCTTTTTTTTCTCAAAGACATTAAACTCAAATGTATTGTAAATGTATTTCAGATGAATTATGACTCTATATCTAGTAGAGGATGATCGACAAGAAAGGACAAAAGAAGAGGTGAGCGAGATATTGGAGCGCATTACCACACTCGCATCAAAATCCCAGGGAGAGTTAATCGAAGCCCTAATTGGCGGAACAGAGGGGCGGTTATTCCTGATTATCAAAGCGATCGATCGCGCCTCCCTCGAACAAGTACTAGAAAACGCTGGGCTAGGTTGGCAACTAATCAAGGAAATGCGCTTGATTGGGCAGGACTTAGCCACTGTGCGAGAGCGCAAAGACAAAGCCAACTATCTAGTACAGTGGAATTTACCCCCGGGGCTAACCATGGAAACTTACCTGCAAAGAAAAGCGGAGAAAACCCCCCTTTATGCTCAAGTGCCGGAAGTCAGTTTCGAGCGGACCTATGTTTGCGAAGACTTGAGTAAATGTCTCTGTTTCTACGATAGTCCCGATGAAGCGGCGGTAAAAAGAGCCAGAGAAGTGGTCGGCGCACCTATAGATAGTTTGACCTCGATTGAAAATATTCACCCCTAGGAGAGAACAATTATGCTCGATCGAGGCTCCGAAATTCTTTCTTTTCTGGAAGAAAGAGCCACTGACCTCAACAACGGTACAGCTAATCTCAACGTCGGTTCGGCCCTAACCAAGCTAGGAGAATCGGGCTGGTTCGGCTATGCTATACCTGAAAGCTTAGGAGGCCGGGGTGGCTCCTTACTACAGGCAGTAGAGGCGATCTCTGCTGTGTCCCAATGCTGCCTGACCACCGGTTTTGTTTTCTGGTGTCAGCGCGTCTTCATTCAATATCTGGCCGCCAGTAATAACACTTACCTACAAAACAAAATTCTACCTGCTGTTCTCAAGGGAGAGATAGCCGGAGCCACAGGACTCTCCAACGCCATGAAGTACCTCGGCGGGATCGAGGAGCTGCGTTTACAGGCAAAGATCGAAGGAGAAAACGTCACTGTTAATGGCTTCCTGCCCTGGGCCTCTAACCTCGACTCTAACGGAGAATTCATAGTAGCCGTTGCCGCTCAAACCACATCGGGAGAAACTCTTATCCTCGCCCTTCCCTCCTTCGCAGAGGGGTTAAAACGGGGTGAAGACCTACAATTATTGGGTTTACAAGCTTCCCGCACCAGTACCCTTGAATTCGATCGAGTTCAGTTATCTCACGACTGGATTATCAGCTTGGAAGCAGCAAAATTTTTACCCTCAGTCCGCCCCTGTTTCTTGCTGTTACAATGCGGACTGGCCCTTGGCATTACGCGTAAATCCCTTGGGGAGACAGAGAAAAGTTTAGGGGGAAAGGCAGCGGTAGCCAGCGATCGTTATTTCTTCGCCCGGGAGCGTCTGACTCGTCTAGAAAAGACAATCGAGCAATTCAGCACCCTAGAAAGCTTCGATCTCGGACGAACACGCCAACTATTCACCCTCAGAGTGGACATTACCCGGTTAGCGGTGGAATCCGTAGGGTTAGAAGCGGAAATTAAGGGAGGAAAAGGCTATTTCCGTAATAGCGACACGGCCCGACGGCTGCGCGAAGTCGCCTTTTTACCTGTGTTAACTCCGAGCCTGATTCAACTGGAAAAAGAATTACAACGTCAGTCCTCTACCGATAAAATTCTCCCTGGCGAACTCGAGCGAGCGGGGGTGAGGGAATGAGTATCGCCACGGATTACCCCGTCCTCAATCTAAAAAATCTCCATAAACGCTATAAAACCCGCCATGGCTACCGTACCGTTTTTGAGGATATTAACCTACAGGTGCGCTCCGGTGAGGTGGTTTGTTTGCTTGGGGCCAGTGGTTGCGGTAAATCTACCCTCCTTGCCACCGCCGCTGGTTTGCAGAGTGCCGATGGCGGAGAAATACAATTGCACTCACGACCCCTACAAGCCCCAGACATCCGCAGCTCGATCGTCTTTCAATCCCCCGCCCTTTTACCTTGGTTAACCGTTTGGCAAAACGTGGCTTTTGGTTTGAAATTAAAGCGGATGCCCCGCCTCGATCATCAGCAATTGCGCGAAAGGGTTCACACCGCCGTTAAAAGCGTCAAACTAGAGGGCTTCGAGCGTGCCTATCCTCATCAACTATCGGGCGGTATGGCTCAGAGAGTTTCTCTAGCCCGCGTCCTCGCCCGCCGCCCCTCTCTCCTCCTCCTGGATGAGCCGTTTAGCGCCCTCGACGCGATCACCCGTTTCGAGATGCAAAAACTCCTCCTAGAAGTCATAGCTCTCTATAACAGCACGGTTCTCCTCGTTACCCACGACATCGACGAGGCCCTATTAGTAGCCGATCGAGTTCTTCTCATGGGCCGTCATCCGGTGGGCATCCGCCGAGAATGGACGATCACGATGCCGAAACCCCGTTTCGAGTCAGCCAAGCTTTTGAGTGATCTACGCCGGTCAATTTTTCAAGAATTAGCCCTTGTGATGACACTGTAAATCTATGAACCTACACGATAATTGTGCTTGTTGCGGCATGAGCCGTCGAGATTTCCTGAAACTTTCGGCACTGTTTACCAGTTCCTTCGGAGCAGCGATCGCCGCCGATAATTGGAATCTCCCCGTTAACGCCAATGCCAACGATCAGCCTGTGAAAATCGGTTATCTACCGATTACGGATGCCGCCCCCCTATTGGTGGCCCACTCCCGAAAACTTTATCAAGCGGAAGGTTTAACTGCCGAACAACCGCGCCTATTCCGTTCTTGGGCGCAGATTGTTGAAGCCTTTCTCGCTCGGCAGGTGAACGTTATTCATGTTCTTTTTCCCACCTCGATCTGGATTCGTTACGGGCGCAATTTCCCCGCTAAAATCGTCGCTTGGAACCATACCAACGGTTCAGCCCTCACCGTCCTTCCCGATATTGAAAATCCCAGGGAATTGGGAGGTAAAACGATCGCGGTTCCTTTCTGGTATTCCATTCATAATTTGGTCTTGCAACAACTCTTACAACGTAACGGGCTGAAAATAGTTCGCAAAGCCAAGGACGCGCCGATCGCTTCTAACGAGGTTAATCTAGTGGTTCTCCCGCCCCCGGATATGGTATCAGCCCTCGCCAATAAGAGCATCGGCGGTTATATCGTTGCTGAACCTTTCAACGCAGCGGCGGAAAATCTCAAAACCGGTAGGGTTCTCCGTTTCACCGGCGATGTCTGGAAGAATCACGCCTGTTGCGTCGTCTTTGTTCACGAGGAGGATATTAGGCAACGGAAACAATGGACGCAGAAGGTGGTAAACGCCCTCGTTAAAGCCCAACTCTGGTCCCGGGGCAATCGCTCGGAAGTGGCCCGGATTCTCTCTAAAGATGGTGGAAAATATACGCCTCACCCGCTGCCAGTATTGCAACGGGCGCTTACTTACTACGATCGCAATTTCTATAAAAAAGACGGAGCGATCGAGAATCCAGACTGGCAAGTCAACCGGATCGATTTCCAGCCCTATCCTTTCCCTTCCTATACCGAGGAACTGGTACGCTTGCTCAAAATCACTCAGGTAGAAGGAAATACGGATTTTCTCCAAAAACTGCAACCCCGACAGGTGGCCCGGGATCTCGTGGATGACTCTTTTGTCCGTAATGCCTTGCAACAGGTGGGCGGACCGAAAGCTTTCGGCTTACCGAATAATCTCTCCCGCATCGAGACGATCAAATTTTAAAGGTCTGAACCCATGAAGTCACAATCTTTGACCTCCCCGCCAAGAGCTTTACTACCCTTATGGGGTATCGGTTTTGGATTATTGCTCTGGTGGCTATTTACCAGTCCTCTATGGCACTCAAACCCGATTTTAAATGATTTTTCCCCTGAGCGATCTTTTGTCGCTTTATTACGTCTTTTTGTTGGGGGGGAGATTATGCCCCATATCCTCACCAGTTGCCGCCGGGTTATTGTGGGCTTGGTTCTCGCTAGTGCCATCGGTGTGCCGTTGGGGGTATTAATCGGGTTGTATCGCTCCCTTGAATCGGCTTTGTCGGCCCTATTTCAATTTCTACGCATGATCTCGCCCCTTTCTTGGATGCCTTTAGCGGTGATGGTTTTGGGCATTGGTGATCTACCCGTGTATTTTTTGCTGACGGTGGCGGCTATCTGGCCGATCCTTCTCAATACGGCTGCTGGGGTTAATGCGGTTGATCGCTCTTGGTTGACTTTAGCCCGCAGTCTCTGTGCTACCCGAGGGGAAACGGTTTTCCAGATTATTCTGCCTGCGATCCTCTCCCATCTCCTAACTGGTTTCCGTTTGGCTATAGGTATTATCTGGATCGTTCTTGTCCCGGCGGAAATGCTGGGGGTTAGTGCGGGTTTGGGTTATTATATTCTCGATACACGCGATCGACTCGCCTATTCAGAGTTGATGGCAGTGATTCTCGTTATTGGCGCGATTGGTTATCTGCTCGATTGGGGTTTGCGTCTGGCTCATCGCTCTTGGACGCATCAAGATTAGCCTATTGGTTCGACTATTTTAATCCCACATTCCGCACCCTAAGTGTCACAAGGTCTCAAAAGAGGGAGGGGCGTGAGTCAAAATACTTATCTAGAGGAGTGATTTGGCGGCAAGCTGCCACCAACTAAGCCGAAATTTTCAGGGTTCCTCCGCTCATTCTCAATAAATAGGGTCTGCTAAAAAAGTTTGTTGGTGGGGGCAGGTTGTGGGGTGTGGGGTTTTACCGATTTTGAGGTAGTCAGTTACCTAATTTTCAGGGAAAAAATCCCTAAATTTTACCCCCGATCACTCCAATGGTAGGCACTTTTTCAGGGAAAAAAAGTCTAAAAGTCTTATCCAGCAAGGTTTTTAGATTTATTCAGCAGACCCTAAGTAGTCGTGCAAAATTAATTTCTTGGTTAGGATAGGCAAAAGGCAAAAGGCAAAGGCTTTATCGAAATGTGTAATTAATTTTGCTTAGGTACTTAACTCTCAAGTTATGAATTGTTTCTCCCCACACCCCACTTCCCTATCACCCCACTTCCTCAATGGAATTACACGGCAAAGCCACAGTTGTTCTAGATTTGCAACTTATTAAATCCTCATTCCTAACTGAAATTCTCACTACCCCATCATTTGCTGACATTAGGGGGTTGATCGCCTCGACACCGGTGATCAATGGAAGTTTCGATGATATTATCTTAGTGCATGGAAATCCACTCTTGATTTAGGACTGTATATCATGACCCACGCACCTATATCCCCAGTCGTGCTGGTTATCCTTGATGGTTGGGGTTATCGCCCGCAAAGGTCGGATAATGCGATCGCAATGGCGAAAACCCCGATTATGGATAGTCTCTGGGAAGTGTATCCCCACACCTTAATCCGCACCTCCGCTAAGGATGTGGGACTACCAGAAGGACAGATGGGCAACTCGGAAGTTGGCCACCTGAATATCGGAGCGGGGCGAGTTGTCCCACAAGAATTAGTACGAATTTCCGATGCGATCGAAGATGGTTCGATTCAACAAAATCGGGCTTTATTAAAACTCTGCGCCGAGATTCGCCCCAAAAAAAGCAAATTACACCTAATTGGTTTATGTTCTGAGGGAGGAGTCCATTCCCATCTCGATCACTTACTGGGATTATTAGACTTAGCGAAAGTGCAAGGGATTAGCGATGTCTGCATTCATGTCATCACCGATGGTCGCGATACTAATGTTACCGACGGGATGCTCGCTATTAAACGGATTCAAGAACATATTAATAAAATCAGTCTCGGTCGCATGGTGACTCTCAGTGGCCGTTATTATGCCATGGATCGGGATCGCCGTTGGGATCGGGTGGAAAAAGCCTATAACGTGATGACCAGTGATCAAGGTATCGACGGGCGATCGATCACGGAAGTATTACAGGCATTTTATGATCAAAATATTACCGATGAATTTATTCCCCCCACCAGAATTGCCCCGGGGGCGATCGAAGCGGGCGATGGGGTGATATTCTATAATTTCCGTCCCGATCGAGCTAGACAGTTATGTTATGCCCTGACTATGCCCGATTTTGAAGATTTCGATCGAGATTTAATTTCTCCGCTTAGTTTTGTCACTTTCACCCAATACGATCCGAAATTACCGGTAGATGTGGCCTTTGCCCCCCAGAATTTAAATAATATTTTAGGACAGGTGATCGCTCAACAGGGATTAAAACAGTTTCGTTGTGCGGAAACCGAAAAATATCCCCACGTCACCTACTTTTTTAATGGGGGGTTAGAAAAACCCTTTGAGGGAGAAGTGCGCGAATTAATTCCTAGTCCAAAAGTCGCCACCTATGATCAAGCTCCGGCCATGTCGGCAGCCGCGGTGACAGAAGCGGTCTGTGGGGCGATCGAACAGGGGATCTATAGTCTGGTGGTAGTCAATTACGCTAACCCCGATATGGTGGGTCATACGGGCATTTTAGACGCGGCCATGAAAGCAGTGGAAACGGTGGATCTATGCTTGGCTAAGTTGTTAAGTAGCGTCAATAAATTGGGGGGAACAGTGTTAATCACTGCCGACCACGGTAACGCGGAAACGATGGTGGATGAGTCGGGTAATCCTTGGACGGCCCATACGACTAATCCCGTTCCTTTAATTTTAATTGAAGGGGAAGGGAGAAAAATCCCCGGCCACGGTGGCGATGTGCAGCTGCGGGATGATGGTCGTTTAGCCGATATTGCCCCCACTATCCTGGAAATTCTCTCTATTCCTGTCCCAGTGGAAATGACCGGGCGATCGCTGATTAAACCGGCCGAAGTGGAAATTAAAGCCAGTCGCACTCCCGTCCGCATCTCGCTTTAACGAGTAAAAAGTCAAGAAAGGGGAATTTTATGCTGAAAACCATCGAAGGTGTTTATCGAGATGGACAAATACACCTAACCGAGTTACCCAATGATATTAGCGATCGCTCACAAGTGCTGGTGACTTTTCTCGATCAAATCGATCCTAGTAAGCTCAGACAACTGATGGAGTATTTAGAGAGCATTGAGGGGATTCAGCAAGGTTTTGAGGAGATAAACTCCGGTAAAACCCGTCCTCTTGCCGATTTTGCCCAAGAAATGGCCGAAAAATATGGTATTTCAGGTTGAAATTACCCCAACTGCCACGGCACAGATCGAAAAAGCCTATCGCTGGTATCGAGGTTATAATGCCGAGTTTGCTGACCGTTGGTTTCGAGGATTAATGAATGCTATTGCGACTCTGCAAGAGAAACCAACTCGTTGTGCTTTAGCGCTCGAACAGACGATTTTTCTACCCAAAGAAGTCCGACAACTTTTTTATGGGAAAGGTAAAAATGTCTATCGAGTGCTTTTTACAATTAGAGATAGTACGGTTTATGTGTTAAGTAGCTGGTTATAATTAAATTAAAAATGGATTTTAGGTTCGATCCCCCCTGCCCCCCTTGATAAGGGGGGTGCCGATCCCCCCTTAGTCCCCCCTTAATCCCCCCTTGATAAGGGGGGTGTCTGACAACTTTTAACGCCTACCTACTTATATGTTCGCCATAGCGCCCAAGCACCACTAACACTTGAGGATATAGACGATGAAGAGGACTCCAGTTGATAACTAATTCAAAGCTGACGGCTTGATAACTGCTATACTTTGTAATGGAAAATAGAGAGTAATAATCATGACAGTGGTGCTGGTAGTACAGATTATTTGGGCGCTGGCGGCGGCCTTTCTGGCGATTTTGGTGTTATTACACAGTCCCAAAGGGGATGGTATTGGCGGTATTGGCGGTCAATCACAGATTTTTACCAGCGCAAAAACGGCGGAAAAAACCTTAAATCAGGTGACTTGGGCGTTGGGGACGGTATTTATCACCCTAACTATTGTACTGAGCGCCGGCTGGTTAAATCGCTAAATGCTAAGAGGTCGGTTCTCTTTTCTAGGACTCGCAGCCTTGGCGAGTCTTTTGCTGTTTTCCTATTCTTTGATTGCCGACAGTCGATCGCTACCAGAGTTAAAAACCCATCCTTTACCCGCTAATTTAGCCCAATGGCAAGAGCAAAACCAGTCCGGGGATTATTTTGATGCTGTGGAAATCAGTCCCGTGGGGGCGTTGATTTGGTCGCAATTTCCCGTGAAGATTTATGTTCACAGCGATCGCAGTTCTTGGCTGAGTTTGGTACAACAGGCGATCGCTGAATGGGGGCAGTATTTGCCGATGGAGTTGGTAAATCGGGCAGAATTGGCCGATATCCTCATTAAACGGGAGTTACCGCCCTCGGGAGTCCGTTTTAATCCCGAAACTGGTAAGTTAGAACTGCCCCGGGTGCGTTCTGCCGTAACACAATACGAGATTTTTGTCAAGGAAAATCGCCTAACTCATCGGATGAGTATCCAGATTAGTCCTAATTTAGCCGATCGGTCGGCCTTAGCGGCAGCGCGGCACGAATTAGGTCACGCTTTGGGAATTTGGGGTCATAGTCCCCTAGAGACGGATGTAATGTATTTCGCTCAAACTAGAGATATTGCCCCGATTTCTAGCCGGGATATTAACACTTTAAAAAAGGTTTATCAGCAGCCAACTAAGTTAGGTTGGCAGATGGATCAGCTAGGGTATCTAATACCTGAATAGGTAAATATTGCTCTTCAGTCGGTTCTGCTATTAAAAAGTATAAGTTATGGATATACTTAGTATAACTGACTAAGATCCAGAAGATTAACCATCGCTTAAACCTCTATTTCCTCTAGCCATGTTTTAATCGCACTGATTAACTTGGGTTGCTGGGGAGGGGTGTTGCTGACTCAAGCTATGAATGCCAACTGTGCATCCTATCCAAAAGTTAGTTTAGCTCTAGGTTTTAAAAACCCCACACAAGAAGATTCCTATTGCAAATCAGCAACCCCAATCTTTGCCACCCTCGACAACTAAGCCAATACTAGAAACATATTGTACGGGTTTGCCTAACATTAAGGGATCTATTTCTCCCCAATCGTAAGGTTCATAATCTTCTAAACGAGATAGTTCGCTATCTAACCAATCATCTCTAGGGGCTGTTTTTTCCGAGGGATTGGGCTGTTTCAGGGAGTCTAAGGGTTTAGTCATGGGGAAAAAATGAGTTGGGAATTTATGGGACGTAACGCGCCATGGAAGTGGGAATGATTTGCCATCGGGCGGCAAATCCGCGGGTTTCAAAATGTCCTATATACAAACATTTTACCCATTATTGACTAACTCTTTAGTTCATCTAAACCTCTATTTCCTCTAGCCATGTCTAAATCGCGCTGATTAAGTTGGGTTGTTGGGGAGCGAAGGTGAAAAAGTTAGTAGGGAAACTTACAGAGAATTGTTACCAATTTTCTCAATTCCTGAGATATATTTAATGAATGAAGTTCGATGTAAAGATTAAATCTCTGTTTCTATTGGTATGTTAGTGGGTGTATCTTGACTGATTAAAATTAAATTAGATACAGGGGTGTAAATATCACACTCAATTTCTGGTACTCGAATCGTTACAATTAATGTATAGCGAACAGGTTGATCATGGCGTTCCTCTTGTATTTGTTCTTTCCACCATCCACCAACAGGATAAACGCCTATCATTCCTCTACTTGCTAAATCGACGGCCGTTCCTGTCCATATATCAGAATGAAGTGAACCTTGACTCCTTAAATGAGGACCCAAAAACCAGTTATCTTCCTCTTTAATGCCAGAAATATTTTTTTCTTCTTCTCTGGTAGCTTTATTAATTCTATGTTGAAATTGTTGATTGGTCTCTAAAGGTTTTTTTACTTGAAATCTGAGTCCATAAGAGGCATAATGGTGTTTTCTTTTATAACCTCGCTCCCCTGGATTAGGTTCTATAAAATACGATAAAGTTACTCTCAGTTCTACCTTGGCTTCTCCTAATTGTTCTAGCTTTTCTTTTGGCCAAGGTAAGCTATGAAGATTCATTTTGTCTGTTTTAATGTCACTACCATCTTTTTTAAAAGGTGTCAATTGATCTTCAATAACCATTGTTAAGTCACTATTTGAACTTTTTAAAGCTCTGTCTAAATCAGGAACACCATATCCATAGCGACGAATCAAATTTTTTTTATCTTGCTGCTTCAATTTCTTTGGAAAATTAGCTCTCATCCTAACAGTCCATTCGGCTGAATGAACAATTAAAGCGCGTATTGTTTCTGGCCAATATTTGGGATTTTCTGAAAGAATTCGAGCAGCCATATAACTAGCGAGTGCAGTTGCACAACTGGTATCACACATATAAGTAAACAATTTATAGTTATGACTATGAGCAGTTGTTAATAAGCATAAATCGTCAATCATTTGTGCAGAATTTTCCCCATCTGAGGCATAATTTCCTCCTTCACAAACAATATCCGGACGAATTGGCCATTGATTTTCCCAAGAAACAGAAGTACAACTTTTAGGAGATAAATCACCCCAAGGAGCTACAGGTTGCCAACCTTGAAAGTCGGGATGACTGATATTAACTTTTTCAGTGTAAGCTCCCACAACAAGAGCATTCCAAGCTTGTGCTGGGTTTTCAATTGTTGCCACATCATTGCGGGTTAAATAATCAGATAAAGATATTTCTTCTCTGATATTTCCTGCTGAAATAATGATTAATCGCTTAAAATTATCTTCACCAAAAGATAGTTGATCTATTGCTGCTGACCATGAGGAGGGAGTTCCATAATTTGGTGATGGCTGCTCGCTAGTTACAGCCATACAGAAAATACGTTTTCGCTTGGGATTTTGTATTTCTGGACGAGAGACTGCTTGCTCTGTAATTGCGCCATAAAGTTCAGGATCATTTTGTCCGACAGGAGGGAGAATTTTAACTGATTCTAAACGGTGAATAAGCGTTATATATCCTTGTGTTTGTAAAGCATTAAATAAATCATCATAAAGAATTAAACCCGCCATTTCTGTACCATGTGTATTATGAGGATCATGAGTTCCCCAATTAGGATCACAAGTATATAAATCACTACTATCAAGACCTTTTTCAATCAGTTTATGTCGTCTATTAACTCCATAATCAAGAAGACAGACAGCAACAGCATTATCTCTAGGAGGTAAAGTTCGATTACATAAATCCTCGACCCATTCCTCCTTTTCAATTAATTTCATATCAAGAAAAAAGGAAGGCGTATCTTTAGCAATTCTTAATTCTGCAACCGTATCAGAATTTTGAAGAACTTGCTGTATTTTTTCTACATTAGCCATAGCTAAAGTAACAGTTCTTTCGGGAAAATGTATATGAAATTTAGTCATAATATCGAGTCTTTGAGCAATGGTTTGGAAGTCTTCAAGTTGTCCACGACGTAACCATACTTCCCACCATATTGATTGTCCATTCTGAGGAAATAAAGCAGGATCATCAGTAAATAATGATTGAACTGTACCAATTTCAACGTTTTCTAGTCGTGTTATTAGGGCTGCATTTTTTGGGTTTCCTTTTGTTGTTTCTTCATCACGATATTCTTCTACTTTGTTCTCAAAAAATTCTGTCGCTGACTCTGGTACAAAAACAGTAGCCTTAACTATATTTTCTTGTTCAGGAGAAGGCTTAACAGCAACTAATTCAATTTTTTTGCGTTTATCTCCTAAATTTTCAAAAGCATTCGCTTGATCTTTTGTTACCTGAAATTCTAAATAGAATCCGGGTTGTCCGACGGCAATTGCCGATAAACGGGATTCTAATTGTTGACGAGCTTTCGTAATCGCTTCACCAATAGCAAGTTCTAATTTTGCAGCGTGTTCTATTCTGTTCCGATCGGGTGGTGGTGGATTAGGAACTGAGCGCGGTGAAGTATAATTGACGCTTTCACGAAATTTATCGTTATTCCGTAGATACAAGTGAGGAAGACGGCGAGAACGTTGCGACATTATGGGATTAGGTTTTATTCATTGAAGTTCAGATCCTTACGTTCCATAATAGCTGAAATCAGAGAATCTTCGCTTACCTTCTGACTATTTGACAAAACAGCTTGCTTGGCTGCGTCATCTGTCGCTCTGACAATTTCAGCTTGAGCGAGTCCATTGGCTTGATTAAGAATGTTTGACCAATCTTTCCAGTCAATTTCAAAAGAAATAAGACGAGATTCAATCAATTCACGAATAATTGCGGCATCGGGAAGCTGATATTCAATTACATCATCAAAACGCCTAAAAAGAGCTTTGTCTAGTAACTGAGGATGATTAGTTGCTGCCAAAATCAAACTATCCCCTTGCTCTTGTTCTAAAAACATCAAAAAAGAATTGAGAATGCGACGAATTTCTCCCACGTCGTTAGAATTGTGACGTTGAGTCCCAATCGCATCAAATTCATCAAAAAAATAGACCCCTTTTGTTATTGTCATCGCCTCAAAAATCACTTTTAAACGACTAGCCGTTTCTCCCATATACTTGCCCATTAGACTATCGTATAAAGTCGTAAACAAAGGTAATTTAAGCTCTCCTGCTAAAGCTTCAGCCGTCATTGTTTTACCAGAACCGGGTGGACCTACTAACAACAGCTTTCGACGAGGCGTAAGATTATGTTCTCTGAGTCTTTTTCCTTGTCTTTGTTCAGTTAATACTCGTTTAAGTCTAAATTCAAGGTCAGAGGTTAAAATCATATCCGATAATCGAGTATCAGGATATCTGACCGAAACCAGATTGGCTAAATCTCCTTTTGGTTGTACTAAAGGAATTGGATCAGATTTTTTTTCAATAACCGATTTACTAGCCTTTGCTTGGTCAATTAATTCGCGAATTTCTTGGGCTAACTTACCATGTCCTTGTCTTGCTTCGTGTGCAGCCATCTGTAGGGCAGCAGAATAAAATTGCTGCTCTTCTCCTTCTACATGACTTTTTAGAAGTGCTAGGATATGGCGAGCGGTGGACATGATACCTCGTTAAGTTAAACTCCCCATCATACTCAATGATTTTAACTGTGACAGGCACTATATAAAGAATGATTTCCCTTTTAGACTAATTTTGATCGGTATAGTTAAATTGTACTAAATAAATTGTCCTATTGGCTAGGGGAAACCCGTATTTGGTCTTTCTCTTGCTTTCGTGGTTATTCGATAATTTTGCTGCTTCTCCCTAAAAATTACCGTCCCGCTCGCTAAACTGCCAAATCGATAAGATCCTTTGACCTTTCGCCGCCCTGTTGAGCAAAACTAGGTATAAACACTTTCTTAAGAATTAACCTATGTCACAATAGATGAGGATAAACCAAATAGTGTGAAATTGTAAACTAGGTATTACTGAATGGAACCGCTTTATCAGTACGCGTGGCTAGTTCCCGTCCTACCCTTGGTAGGCGCTACCCTAGTCGGTGCGGGCTTAATTTCCTTTAATGAAGTCACCAATCGTCTGCGACAGGTGAATGCTGTATTGATCATTTCTACCCTCGGCGCGTCGATGGTGCTGTCTTTTGCGCTGCTGTGGAGTCAAATCAATGGACACGCTCCCTACAACCAAATGATCGATTGGGCATCGGCGGGTAACTTTCACCTGAAAATGGGTTATACGATCGATCATCTCAGCGCTTTAATGTCGGTTATCGTCACCACCGTAGCCTTTTTGGTGATGATTTATACCGATGGTTACATGGCCCACGACCCCGGTTATGTGCGTTTTTACGCCTATCTGAGCATTTTTAGCAGTTCTATGCTCGGTTTGGTCATCAGTCCCAACCTCGTCCAGATCTACGTTTTCTGGGAATTGGTGGGGATGTGTTCCTATCTGCTAGTAGGTTTCTGGTTCACTCGTCCGGCGGCTGCCGAGGCCTGTCAAAAAGCCTTCGTTACCAACCGCGTCGGCGATTTTGGCTTATTACTGGGAATGCTGGGGCTTTTCTGGGCTACCGGCAGCTTCGAGTTTGATATCATGGGTGAACGTCTAGAGGAATTAGTCTCTTCTGGAGCCATTGCCGGCAGTTTAGCGGCATTATTCGCCGTTTTAGTCTTCCTGGGACCGGTGGCCAAATCAGCCCAATTTCCCCTTCATGTCTGGCTACCGGATGCCATGGAAGGTCCGACCCCGATTTCGGCCCTGATTCACGCCGCCACGATGGTGGCCGCCGGAGTTTTCCTGATTGCTCGGATGTATCCCGTTTTTGAGCCAATTCCCACGGCGATGACGGTAATTGCTTGGACGGGGGCCTTTACTGCCTTCCTAGGGGCAAGTATCGCCCTCACCCAGAATGATATCAAAAAGGGTTTAGCCTATTCCACCATCTCCCAATTGGGTTATATGGTTATGGCTATGGGTATCGGCGCTTATAGTGCGGGGTTATTCCACCTGATGACCCACGCTTATTTTAAAGCGATGTTGTTCCTCGGTTCTGGTTCGGTCATCCACGGTATGGAGGATGTGGTCGGTCATGAGCCGGTTTTAGCGCAAGATATGCGGATGATGGGCGGTTTACGCAAGTATATGCCCATTACTGCCCTAACTTTCCTGGTGGGAACTCTGGCCATCTGTGGGATTCCTCCCTTCGCTGGTTTCTGGTCGAAGGATGAAATTCTCGGTTTAGCTTTTGAGGCGAACCCAGCTTTATGGTTAATCGGTTGGGGGACTGCGGGTTTAACAGCTTTTTATATGTTCCGGATGTACTTTAACACTTTTGAAGGGGAGTTTAGAGGGACTAATAAGGAGATTAAACGCCGACTGTTAGCCAATGCGGGTGCGATTCCCGCTTTTGGACCGGGGGCGATGAATGTTAAGCAATTAGACTCGGAAGCACAGGAAGAAGACAACCACGGCCATCATGCCCATGAACCCCACGAATCGCCAATTACTATGACTTTACCTCTCATGATTTTGGCGGTTCCTTCTTTGTTAATCGGTTTGGTGGGTAAACCTTGGCAGAATTTCTTCGAGGGTTTTATTCATGTTCCTAACGAAGTGGTGGAAGAAGTTCATGCTTTTGATTGGACAGAGTTTCTGATTATGGCGGGTAATTCGGTGGGGATTGCTTTAATCGGGATTACTGTCGCTTCTTTGATGTATCTCCAGAAGAAAATTGACCCCGCAACTATTGCCGAAAAATTCCCCGTTTTGTATCGTTTTTCCCTGAACAAGTGGTACATTGATAATCTCTATGATCGAGTTTTTGTCCAGGGTTGTCGTCGTCTCGCACGGCAAATTATGGAAGTGGATTATCGCGTTATCGATGGGGCAGTGAATTTAACCGGTTTAGCTACTCTTGTCAGTGGTGAAGGTCTCAAATACCTCGAAAATGGTCGCGCCCAATTCTACGCTTTAATTGTCTTTGCCGCAGTTTTGGGCTTAGTAATTGTCTATAGTCTGGTGTAGATTTTTAAGCCGTTGACTAAAGATTTTTGGGGGCGCAAAGCCCCTTTTTTCAGCTTTAAATACCCCTTTTTAAGGGGTATTTAGCAGGGTGGTTTCATAAAAGTAATACCAATTCTCCAAAGTCTGACTACAGAAGTTTAATCCCCCTAAATCCCCCTTAAAAAGGGTGACTTAAATTCGATGTGTAGTTTTCATTTAGAGAAATGGTATAAGGCAAAAATTGTGTCAACTTGCTTGGCCCATAAACGCCGAGCTTGGGGAAGCGTCCGAAACCCTCCACTCACGGGTGCTAGAAGACTTAGATTCGGATAGATGAACCCCTATCCTATCTTTAACTTGCCAATGGTTGTTGAATTGGATGAGCGAGAGAATTATGGAGAAGCTCGCTTTGTGGCTATTGGTTTACTAGATGGACGAGTCGTTGTTATTGTCTATACTGAACCTGACAATCAAACAATTCACATTATATCCTTAAGAAAAGCATTAAGTACCTAAGCAAAATTAATTACACATATCTAACCACCTCTTGCCTCTTGCCCCTTGCCTCTTGCCTATCTTCACTAGGAAATTAATTTTGCACGACTACTTATCTTACGAAGGAAAACATTATGAGCAATATCTCAAAAACAGATTGAAGTAGAATTGATGCAATGAAAGATGAGGATATTGATACTTCTGATATTCCTCCCCTATCAGAAGATTTTTGGGTTAAAGCACAATTGCGACTACCTGAAGATATTGTTACTGTAAAAGTCGAAATAGATCCAGAAACTTTTGCTTGGTTTCAATCCCAGGGAGAAACTACACCAGAACAAATGTCTGTAGCGTTAAAAATTTATGCTCAAGCAAATAAAGCTTTTTCTTCATCTATAACAAAAGCAGGATAGGGAAGCACCGGGAGCAGGGGAGTACGTACTGGTTGTTGCTCTTCTTAAGTCCCCCTTTTCCTTAGCTTAAGAGTTCTAGAAGACTTAGACTCAGGGAGATGAACCCGTCTATCTCGCATTCTGTCCAAAATCTGTTAAAACTATAAGATGCTAAAAAGTCTGCGCTATAATACTGGATTAAGATGATAGCACGGTAATTAGGAGAAGCGATGAACACTATCCAACTGACACCGGAAATAGAAGATTTGATTGCTCAACAAATCAAAACAGGAAAATATCAAGATGATTTAGTCGTTATTGAAGAGGGATTGCGTTTATTGGCAGAAAGAGACAGAATGTGCCAAGGAAGATTTGAAGAATTGAAACGGGAATTCATGATTGGGGTGCAAGAGTTGAAACGTGGGGAAAGTTTTGATGGTAGAGAATTCATCAACAGATTAAAAGCAAACAATCTTCAGAATTGTGGATATTAAATTATGACCGTTATTTTAATATCTTCAAGAGCAAAGAAAGATTTAGAAAGCATCAATAATCGGATTGCTTATTCTAATATTCAAGATGCCAATCAGTTAAACTTATTACTTAAATCAAAAGAGGATCAATTATGATGACATTAGAACAAGCTCTTATAACAGTTAATCAACTACCGATTGAACAGAGAGAAATGTTAATAGAAATCATCAAAAATCAAATGATAGAATCCTATCGAGAAGAAATAGCCCAAAATGCTAAAGAAGCAAGGGAGGCTTTTCAAAGAGGAGAATTAAAACCTCAACCCTTAGAAGATATTATTAATGAATTAAAAGCCAAATTAACAGAAGATGAATGAGAAAGATTATTGCAACAGAGAAGTTTAAACGATCATTTCGTAAATTTGTCAAGCGTAATGCTCAACTTGAACAAAAAATGGCTCTCTTGGATTTGGTGGGTAAAGTGTATTCTAAGATACATTCCTCCTAGCGAGGGGGTGGAACGAACCACAAAGACACAAAGGACACAAAGATTGATCGATCCGATGTAAGTTAAACTTATCACACAGAACCTAGAAGAGCCGGGGTTTTCTTCGGGAAATTTAAGCTGATCAGATCTAAACTTCACAAAACTTCACAAAAACTTCACGGAAAACTATTGACGAGAAGATGTCAAGGCCGCTTAATTAAATTAATTAACATCATTGGAGGATTTACCCCATGAAAACCAAAAAACTGACACCCCGCAATGCTGCTCCTGTGCAACGGAAAAATACCGCTACCGTCTCTCGCGATGGTAATGCGATCATTCAACTTGATTGGGGAACTTTTTGTGTGCAAGAGGATCGGGAGGGAAATTGTAAAGAGTGGTACGAACTGCCGTTTGCGGGAGACGACGCAGAGTAATCTGCCCGATTCTAGCGCGAACCTCAAATCAGGTCAAAAGTCTTTTTCTCCTTGCCAAGGCGCACGGTTGCTTCCTTGTAATTGACGGTGGAGAAGCAAGGGGTCAGGGGAGAGAGGGAGCAGGGGAGCAGAGGTTGTTTCTCTTCTCGGTTCCCCTTTTCCTTGACTCACGGGTGCTAGAAGACTTAGATTCAGGGAGATAAACCCGAAAATCTGTTAAAAATATAAGATGCTAAAAAGTCTGCGCTATAATACTGGATTAAGATGATAGCACGGTAATTAGGAGAAGCGATGAACACTATCCAACTGACACCGGAAATAGAAGATTTGATTGCTCAACAAATCAAAACAGGAAAATATCAAGATGATTTAGTCGTTATTGAAGAGGGATTGCGTTTATTGGCAGAAAGAGACAGAATTTACCGAGGAAGATTTGAAGAATTGAAACGGGAAGTTATGATTGGCGTTGAGGAATTAAGACGACAGGAAGGAATTAATGCCGAAGAGGTTTTTTCAGAATTAGAAGAGGATTTACAACAAATAGAGGCTAAGGGTTTCCCGATGAGTCAGAAATAATATCAAAGATTATTTTCTCACCCTCAGCTAGATTGGATTTAAAGCAAGTTAATAGTTACTTGGCTGGGAAAAATCCGCAAGCTGCTAGAATTTTAAAAGAAAAAATCCAACAGGCTTGTAAAAAATTAGCTAAATTCCCCAATCTGGGACGTAGGCGCGATGAGTTAATCCCTAGTTTACGAAGTTTTCCTGTAGAAGATTATCTAATCTTTTATTTCCCTCTTGAAAACGGAATTGAAATCGCAAGAGTAGTTAGTGGATATAGAGATTTAGATGCTATGTTTGATCTTGATTAAGAAAGCGATCGCATCAAGCTAAGGGTGTCATTCTTCCCTGCTTCCCAGTAGCATCGGCTGGGGGTTTCTTCGGGAAATTTAAGCTGATCTAAACTTAACAAAAACTCAACAAAAACTTCACAAAAACTTCACAAAAAACTATTGACAAGAAGACGTCAAGGCCGGTTAATTAAATTAATTAACATCATTGGAGAATTTACCCCATGAAAACCAAAAAACTGACACCCCGCAATGCTGCTCCTGTCCAACGGGAAAATACCGCTACCGTCTCTCGTGATGGCAATGCGATCGCTCCCCACTTTGAATTTTTGGGATTAAGGTTGCCTTTTGCGGGAGACGACGCAGAGTAGTCCCCTTGATTCTAGCACGAACCTCAAATCAGGTCAAAAGTCTTTTTCTCCTTGCCAAGGCGCACGGTTAGCCTCAAGGAATTGACGTACAATCCTAGTTAATTCGCGGGTTCTGTGGTACGGAGAAGTAACAAAACTTTACCGAAAAACTCTTGACTCGGGGAAAAAGAACTGGTACACAATAAAATTAAGTAAAAATTATGGAGGATACACCCCATGAAAAGCAAAAAACTGACCCCTCGTAACGCTGCTCCTGTCCAACGGGAAAATACCGCTACCGTCTCTCGTGAAGGCAATGCGATGATCGCTCCCCAAACCATAGGGTACTGGAAAGACCCTTTTGCGGGAGACGACGCAGAGTAATCCCCCCGATTCTAGCAGGAACCTCAAATCAGGTCAAAAGTCTTTTTCTCCTTGCCAAGGCGCACGGTTGCTCCCTTGGAATTGACGTACAACCGTAGTTAATTCGCGGGTTCTGTGGTACGGAGAAGTAACAAAACTTCACCGAAAAACTCTTGACTCGGAGAAAAAGAACTGGTATAACTTGACTTAAAATTATGGAGGATATACCCCATGAAAACCAAAAAACTGACCCCTCGTAACGCTGCTCCTGTCCAACGGGAAAATACCGCTACCGTCTCTCGTGAAGGCAATGCGATGATGATCGCTCCCCATCAGTCATTGTGGGCGTGGAACGGGTCGGACCCTTTTGCGGGAGACGACGCAGAGTAGTCCCCTTGATTCTAGCACGAACCTCAAATCAGGTCAAAAGTCTTTTTCTCCTTGCCAAGGCGCACGGTTAGCTTCAAGGAATTGACGTACAACCGTAGTTAATTCGCGGGTTCTGTGGTACGGAGAAGTAACAAAACTTTACCGAAAAACTCTTGACTCGGGGAAAAAGAACTGGTACACAATAAAATTAAGTAAAAATTATGGAGGATACACCCCATGAAAAGCAAAAAACTGACCCCTCGTAACGCTGCTCCTGTCCAACGGGAAAATACCGCTACCGTCTCTCGTGATGGCAATGCGATCACACCCCAAACAAAATATGGGTATATGTTTGGGACTCCTTTTGCGGGCGACGACGCGGAATAGTCCCCTTAATCCTAGCACGAACCTCAAAAAATGTCAAAAGTCTTTTTCTCCTTGCCAGGGCGCACGGTTTGCCTCAATGAATTGACGTATAACCCTAGTTAATTCAGGGCTTTCGGATACCGGGCATCGGAGGAGAAACAAGGGGAGTACAGGTTTTTGCTCTTCTGCTGTCTCCCTTTTCCTTGGCTCAAGAGTGCTAGAAAATTTAGATTCAGGGAGATGAACCCCTGCCAATAGCTTACTACCCCAGTGTGATCGGGTTGGGGTCTTCTTCTCCTTTGGCTTGTACTTCTGGCAAAAGCCTTTGTACTTTCTGGCGCATTCTTCTAAGCTGTCACCAAGTTTAAGAAAAGCAGGATGCCATTGAGTTAAGCCATCATCAGTTAAGCGTTCATAACTACCGTAGTTACTGAAATCATAGAAAAAAGTCGAACGCATTTTGGCAGCTTTCGGGTTTCCGTGAATGTAACGTAAGGTATTTAATGCCCTTTCTTTGTCTGAAGGAGGGAAGCCATCGGAAAAATACCGTCTTTCCCAGAAATGTCCTGTGCGATCCCCCCTAGCCCCCCTTGATAAGGGGGGAAGCCGAAGGCGGGGGGATCACATCGCCGTGTACCAGTTGAGAAAGTGCATAATTTTGGGTAAATCTTCTGGTTGGGCAGGTTCGATCAGATAATGGACATGATTAGACATGATACAGAGAGCATAAAGCTTAAACTGGTGTTTGTCTAAAGCCTTCTTGATGGCATAAAGAAATATCTCCCGGCATTCCCGCTTGGATAGTTTGAACTCTCGGTTATTGCAGCGTGTGGTGACGTGGTAGGAATAACCAGCTTGAAGATTTCGAGGTTTTCTTGGCATATTCTTAAGCGAAATTTGAAATTTATGATAGTCGCTAAAACTACAAAACTGCTAATGGAGACCATCAATAATGCAAAGTATTCACGCATTAAAACAACTCTATGAGCTTGATGACTCTCAATGGCTAGGAGAAACCATTAGCTTGCTTAGAAATCATCAATTTCAACAGCTAGACTTAGAACATTTAATCGAGGAATTAGAGGATTTGGGCAAAGAAAAGAAAAATGCGGTAGCCAGTCTTTTAGAACAGGTTATCCGCCATTTATTATTACTACAATACTGGACAAAAGAAACAGAATATAATACAATTAATTGGCAGGAAGAAATTTATAACTTCCGTACTCAATTAAAGCGAGAGATGACGACCAATCTCCGCAACTATTTAGAGGAAATCCCTAGATGATAGCAACTACAACAATTTCTCCTCAATTAACCATTCCACGCCTAGAAAATGGGGATAAGCTTACTCGTCGTGAATTTGAGCGTAGATATAAGGCTATGCCAAATCTGAAAAAGGCAGAACTGATTGAAGGAATTGTTTATATTATGGCTTCTCCTCTCAGAATTAAGAACCATGGTGAACCCCATGCTGATATTATAGGTTGGCTAAGTGTCTATAAAGCCTTTACTCCCAATCTGCAATTAGGCGATAATTGTACGGTACGTCTTGATACTGACAATGAACCTCAACCCGATGCACTATTAAGAATTAAAAATGGTGGACAATCAACGATTAGTGAGGATGGTTATGTCGAAGGTGCGCCAGAGTTAATCGTCGAAATTGCAGCGAGTACCGTCTCCCTTGACTTACATCAAAAACTTAATGTTTATCGCCGTAACCAAGTGCAAGAATATCTAGTCTGGCGAGTTGAAGATGGAGAATTTGATTGGTTTAGATTAACAAATGAAGAATATATTAAACTTGAACCGAACTCAGAAGGGATAATTTGTTCCCAGATCTTCCCTGGATTATGGTTAGATAGGGATGCTTTATTAGCTGGTGACTTAGCCAAGGTTTTAGAGGTTTTGCAATTAGGAATAGCTACGCTCAAACATCAATCTAGTTAGGGTAATCTAAATTCAACAAAATCAAGACGGAGATAATCAATTATGCTAGGTGTTCATCAATTAAAACAACTCTACGAGCTTGATGACTCTCAATGGCTAGGAGAAACCATTAGCTTGCTTAGAAATCATCAATTTCAACAGCTAGACTTAGAACATTTAATCGAGGAATTAGAGGATTTGGGCAAAGAAAAGAAAAATGCAGTAGCCAGTCTTTTAGAACAGGTTATCCGCCATTTATTATTACTGCAATACTGGACAAAAGAAACAGAATATAATACAATTAATTGGCAGGAAGAAATCTATAATTTTCGGACTCAATTAAGGCGAAAAATGACGGCTAATCTCCGTAATTATTTAGAAGAAGAATTAAACTATATTTATGAAGATGCGTTAGGTTTCGTCAAAATCAAAACAGCGAATACTGTGATTTTTCCCTCTCAATGTCCTTACTCACTAGAACAATTACTGGATCGCGATTGGTTGCCATAAAAATTAATTAAACAACAAAAAGAGATGAAGAAATTATGTTAATCACAAAACCCCGCTTTCAAACCTTTGCCGAATATCTACAATATGAGGATAATTCAGAGGAATCTTATGAATTATTTAACGGAGAATTGGTAGAAATGCCACCAGAATCAGGACTTAACTTTCAAATTGCTAATCGTCTTTTTCTAGTCTTTGCTTTGATGCTAGGAACAGATAGAGTCAGAGGACATGGTTTAGAATTAGAAGTGAGAGGCGAACCGAAAAACCGTTATCCTGACCTAACCATTATTCGAGAAGAACATATTCAATTACTCTCCCAGAGAAATACGATTCTTCTTTCCATGGCACCCCCCTTATTAGTCATTGAAGTGGTTAGTCCGGGGGAAATCCAAAGAGAGAGAGATTACATCGCCAAAAGAAGCCAATATCAAGCTTGTGGGATTCCTGAATACTGGATAGTTGATCCTCAAACTCAAACTATTTTAGTCTTAGAATTAAGAGAAAATGCTTACACACAGGTTGGTAATTTTAGCAATGATGACCTAGTAAAATCTCCCAGATTCAAAGAATTAAACTTAAAGGTTTGTGATGTATTTAATTATTAATTTTATCGGTTAACCCAAGAATTAAAAAAAGATGAACGTCTTAACTATTCCGGGATTAAAAGAACTACAAAAACAAACCAAAGGCGCAGCAGAAATAACCGTCGCCATTCTCGACGGTGTAGTTGATACCGACCATCCCTGCTTCAACGGGGCAGACCTAACCCGTTTACCCACCCTCGTCCAGCATCAAGCCACCGCGGGGCAAATGTCCACCCACGGAACCCATATTGCCAGCCTCATCTTTGCACAACCCAACAGCGACATCCAAGGTATTGCCCCCCAGTGTCGAGGCCTACTCGTCCCCGTCTTCGCCGAGGATAACCGTAAACTTTCCCAACTCGATTTAGCGAGGGCGATTGAACAAGCCGCCGAAAATGGGGCAAAAGTGATTAATATTAGCGGCGGGGCCCTCACTGATATGGGAGAAGCCGAAGACTGGCTAATTCGTGCCGTCGAGATGTGTAACGAGAGAAATATTCTTCTCGTTGCCGCTGCCGGCAATGATGGCTGTGAATGCCTCCAAGTTCCAGCGGCCCTTCCCGCCGTCCTAGCGGTGGGTGCTGTTGATGCTAGAGGGCATCCCCTCGACTTTAGTAATTGGGGGGAAACCTACCAAAGCCAAGGCATCCTTGCTCCTGGAGAAAACATCTTAGGGGCAAAACCAGGGGGCGGGACTGTGCAACTGAGTGGGACCAGCTTCGCCGCGCCCATTGTGGCCGGAGTAGCCGCCTTATTACTCAGCTTGCAGGTGCAGCGGGGAGAAACCCCCAATCCTCACGCAGTCCGGGAGGCAATACTAAAAAGCGCCCTCCCCTGCCAATATGCAGACAGTGAAAATGAACCGAAATGTTTAGCCGGATTGTTGAACATTTCTGGGGCAATTAAACAACTAACAGGAGAAACCATGTCCGAATCTGTGGAAACCCAAGCAACAGTAGAAGCATCAGGCTGTGGCTGCGGTGGTACGCCCGAAACCCCTGAGGCTGAACGCCAAAAACTCGAACTGAGTGCCGCAACCAGCGCACCGGTAATTCCCGTCGCCCAAATTCCCAATCCTGTCATCACCTCTCAAGGAGTATCCATGCCCGAAACTACCAATAAACCCGTCACCCCTAGCCAAGCTGCTGAACCTGCTGGTGGCATCGTCTATGCCATTGGCACCTTGGGCTATGACTTCGGCTCCGAAGCCCGTCGGGACACATTTAAACAACTGATGCCGACAGCGGTAATTGGTGGTATTGAAGTTCCCTCTAATCCCTACGATGCCCGTCAGATGGTGGATTACCTGGCTGACAACCTCTCGGAAGCTAAATCCTTAATTTGGACCCTGAACCTGGAACTTACGCCAATTTACGCCATTGAACCCCTTGGCTCTTTTTCCCGCGAAGTTTATGCCGCTTTACAGGAACTTCTTTCGGGACAAGTACAAGCAGAAGACAGCCCCGAATATATCGAGCGTGTCAGTATTCCGGGACGGATTACTGGGCGGACAGTACGCCTGTTCTCAGGACAAGTTGTTCCCGTCATTGAACCGGATAGCCCCCGGGGAATTTATGGTTGGCACATCAATACTTTAGTCAGTGCGGCAATCGAAGCCGTTGGTGCAGAACAAACAGAAGCCCAAGAAAGCCAAATGCGCCGCACTTTGAGTAGTTTCCTCAACCGCATCTACTACGATTTACGCAATTTAGGGCAAACTTCCCAAGACCGCGCCCTCAATTTTGCTGCGACTAACGCTTTCCAAGCAGCGCAAACTTTTTCTGAGGCTGTGGGTGCGGGGATGGAACTCGATAGTATTAACGTTTCTAAGAGTCCTTTCTGTCGGCTGGATAGCGATTGTTGGGATGTACAGTTAAAATTCTTCGACCCGGAAAATAGCCGCCGCGCTCGTAAAATCTTCCGGTTTACAATAGATGTGAGTGACTTAATTCCCGTCACCTTGGGCGAAGTTCGTTCCTGGTCTTCTCCTAATTAGTCCTCTCCCCTGCGCTGACTTCTGACTTCAAGTACAGGCGAAGCATTCGGATAGGAAATCTAAGGTTTCAGCGATAGGTTATGCCCGAATGCTTCGCCCCTACCCCCATTATTTACCCCAAAACAACCGTGAGACTTCCCAAACAATCTGCTCCCGTCAAACGACCCCATTTTATTCATCCCCATGAATGCGTCGATATTGTTCATGGAGATGGCGAAGACTTGGTATCTATCTTAGTTAAGTTAGTTCATGGAGCTAACTACAATGATCCGGCTCAGTTTCAATACCCTCACTATGGCTATCTGAAAATGTCCTCTTTTGGCGGTTTTCGTTATTAGTATCGACTTCTAAAACCTAGTAAAAAACACTGGAGGAAATCAAACAATGGCTAGTAAACCTAAAGGTGCGCCAGAATCAACACCCGCTGCTGCGAATGTTGACCAACCAACCACGGAAAAACCCAAGATTGAGCAACCAGAAACAACTCAACCTAAAGCTAAATACGTTCCCGCCACTGGTTTAGAAGATTACGGACGCTGGAAAACCATGTTCAAAGATCGCAAGGCGAATCCCAATGATCCGCCGTTTCGTCGGGGTCGAATTTGGTGTTAAACACTTTCCATTAATCTTCAGGTTCTATCCCCAAGGCCCTTAACTGTTCCGCTAGGCGATCGGCTCGTTGTCGTTCCTGTTCGGCTCGTTGTCGTTCCTGTTGAGTAGATTCCTGGGAAGTTAACAACAAGTTACCTTCCCCATCCCACCAGCGAAGCCAGGGAAAGGATTGATTTTGGTATTCCCCCTGCCAAATTCCTAACTCTACCTTTAAAGGAACAATGGGATAATGACCGCGCTGATTAGGAGTCATTTTTTGGTAACGACCATTAACTAACTGGTACATCTCGATCTGGGCCTTGTTAACTTCATAAATTCCATAAAAAGGAATTTGAATCGCTCGCTCATAGATCCAAAATTTACCCTTAACAGGCGTTTTATCCCGTTCTTCTTCACCATTACCTGAGACAAATTCTAAGGCAATGACCGGTTCAATGGTTTCTTTCCACATCACAAAAGAACGCCGGACTTGACCATCAATAGTCGTGGGGACATGGGGAACATAAAACCAATCGGGAGCAACAGCACCTTTTTCTAGGGATTCTGGATGCTCTGGCAATCGCCAATAAATCCCACAATCTCGACCCAGACAGTAATTACCGTCAGGATGTAATTGCTCCAAAAGGGGTGTAATAGTATCCGTTAAAAGGTCTGCTTGGGGAGGCTCTTGATAGTTTTTCACAAAACTTCCATCTTTATCGGGGAGTTGGGTGTGGTCGGGTAAAGGGGAAGAGCAATACACCGTTGCAGAAGTTTCCTGAATTGTGGTTGAGGATTGTACCGTTGGGGTCATTGAACTCATCTTTAATTCCCCTATTTATTGTTATCTAGCTTTTATTCTATAACTGTTCTTGAAAACCTGCAAAAACTATGCCTGATCTCAATGCTATCCCCGGAATCACCGCTCTTCGCTCCCATACCCAAGGCGATCCACGCATTAAAATCGCCGTTCTTGATGGACCGATTGACTTAGATCGCGCCTGTTTTCAAGGAGCAAATATTACCCGCCTTGATCCCTATTGGTCGGAAGAATCTCCCATCGATCCGCAATACTTACAAGCCTTTTTAGATGTAGAAAAAAGTGGCAAAAGTGAAGAAGAAAAAGAGGATTTGTTCAAAGAAGCTATCCCCGATGAAAACATCCGCGAAAGTTTGCATTTGCGCTTCCATGCTAACCATATTATCAGCACCATTTGCGGCCAGCCAGATTCACCTGTAGAAGGGATTGCTCCTAACGCTACTGTAATTAATATTCCCATCGCCTATAGCAACGAAGATTTTATTAACCCTCTCAATCTTTCCCGAGCAATTAGTACCGCTATTGAACAGGGAGTTAATATTATCCATTGTGCCGCTTGTCACCCAACTCAAAGCGGATTAGCTCACGAATTTATTGATAAAGCAATTCGTCAGGCTCAAGCTAATAATATCCTAGTGATTGCCCCCGGAGGTAATGATAAAGGAGAGTGTTGGTGCGTTCCTGCGGTATTGGAAAATGTCCTGACAGTAGGAGCAATGAAAGATACAGGCGAGCCATTTAAATTTAGTAATTTTGGTGGTAAATATGCAACTCAAGGGATTCTCGCTCCAGGAGAGAATATTTTAGGCGCTCAACCCGGAACCGATGACCCCATCCGCAAAAAAGGGACTAGCTGCGCGGCTCCCATTGTGACAGGAACAGCCGCTTTATTGATGAGTTTACAATTAGAACAGGGTTTATCTCCCGATGCAGAAGCAGTAAGAGCCGCCTTGATTAATAGTGCCATCCCCTGCGATCCTAATGAAGTAGAAGAACCAGAACGCTGTTTATTAGGAAAAATCAATATTGCGGGTGCTTACGAATTAATTACCGGACAAAAATTATCAAGCTTACCCAGTTCAATAACAGAAAACGCCATCACCTCACCTATACTCAGTGGCAAATACATTTTAGATCCACAACCTATAGCAACGGGAAGTTTTAAAATCTATAAAGCTGTTGATGCAACTAACCCCGGCGTAAATCTTGCTATTAAGGTATATCAACTAAATCTGGAGGAACAACTAGCAACTGGTAATAAAACTTTTTTCAAATCCTTGAGTAAGGAGATGGCAAATGAAGCCTTAAAGAGAGAAATACAAGCTCTCACAGAGTTAAAACATCCTAGAATTATCAAACTGCTTGATTATGGTGTTGATGAACATACAGATAATGAGTTTTTGGTGCTTGAATGGATGGACTGGAATTTAGAAGATTATCTTCAAGTTTATCCCTATAAAGATTGGCATGACTTTTATATAAATATTGCCTTACCGATTCTTGAAGGTCTGGAATTTTGTCACCGTCATCACTATATCCACAGAGACATTCATCCGACAAATATTCTTATTGACAATCAAAGTAATGTCAAGCTTGCTGATTTTAACGTTTCCACGAAAATTGACAATAACGATAATAGTAATATTACCTTAGTCTCTCTGTTGAAACCTGGGCGAGGTATTTATGTTCCTCCTGAACCGGGTAATGGGCTAAACAGCTATGATAGAGATGTGTTTGCCTTTGGCATTTTAGTGTTAGATTGTTTAACTGATGTTGAATTGTCTAATTATGAAGATGTTTTAGCTGCACTACAAAAACTTGATGCACCACTACCCATTAAAAATTTAATTGCAGCGACAATTGCCCTTGATCCCGAAAAAAGACCGGCTACAGCCAAAGTTCTTTTAAGAGAATTACAAGCAATTGAAAACCTAGAACAGCTTAAAAAGCCCTTAGTCAAGGAATCTGAAATAAAACTCAATTCCCATCTGGTTAGTGGAAACACAAATCTTAATCAAGTATCATCAAATATCGCTGTCACAACTCCTGTTTCTGCAAACTTGATCAATGCTAGTCAAGCAAGCATTACTCCTAGTCAACGGTCAAACCTCGTTTATGTGTTAGGAACTTTAGGTTATGATTTCGGCACAGAAGCGCGTCGGGACACCTTTAAACAGTTAATGCCAACCATCACGATCGATAATCTTGAATTACCTCCCAATCCCTACGATGCGCGGCAAATGGTAGATTATTTAGAAAGTAATTTATCAGAAACTAAGTCTTTAATTTGGACAGTCAATTTAGAACTAACTCCCATCTATGCAATTAAACCCGTGGGAGCTTTTGCCGCCGATGTTTATCAAGTCATGCAATATATGTTGGCGGGTCAAATATTACCAGAATCCGACGAAGATTATGTCGAAAGGGTGAGTATTCCCGGTATCCTGACTGAGGAAACAGTCAAACTGTTTTCTGGTCAAATTGTTCCCGTCATCAAGGTTAATAGTCCGCGAGGAATGTATGGCTGGAAAATTAATACTTTGATTGAATCAGCGATAGAAACTGTTAGTACAGAACATGAAATCGCCGATGAAGCGAGGATGCGGCGTTCTCTAACCAGTTTCTTAAATCGCATTTATTATGACTTACGCAACGTCGGACAAATCGCCCGGGATCGCGCTTTAAATTTTGCGGCTACTAACGCTTTTCAAGCCGTACAAACCTTCTCCCAAGCAGTAGCAATGGGAATGGAATTACACAGTATTGAAGTGGAAAAAAGCCCTTTTTGTCGCTATGGTAGTGAATGTTGGGATGTGAAATTAAAATTCTTTGATCCCGAAAATGGTCTGCGGGCCAAACGAGTTTTTCGCTTTACGATTGATGTCAGCGATCGCACACCTGTAACTTTAGGTAAAGTGCGTTCTTGGGCTGTTTCTAAATAGCCTGAGTCTGCTAAGTAAGTAGTTATAATTAAATTGAAGATAGATTTTGCCTCTGATCCCCCCTGCCCCCCTTAATAAGGGGGGTGCCGATAGGCGGGGGGATCCCCCCTGCTCCCCTTAATAAGGGGGGTGCCGATAGGCGGGGGGATCCCCCCTGCCCTACTTGATAAGGGGGGGATCTGACAACTTTTAACACCTACCTACTTAAGTACCTAAGCAAAGAATGATTAATCAATAAGGCCAGGGTTAACTTGTCAAAATTCTACCAAATGTACTTAGCAAAAATGTCGATCAAATTCAATTATAATTAACTTCTTATTCAAAATTTTAGTTAATTATGCGTTACAAACTTTTAGGTAATAGTGGTCTGCGAGTTTCGGAACTATGTCTAGGAACGATGACATTCGGGGAAGATTGGGGTTGGGGGTCGGATAAAGAGGAAAGTCGGGCGGTTTTTCAGGCTTTTGCGGAAGCGGGCGGCAATTTTCTCGATACGGCCAATATCTACACAAACGGAACCAGTGAAACATTAGTGGGGGAATTTGTCAAGGGCGATCGAGAAAAATGGGTAATCGCCACGAAATATTCTCTCAACACCCGCCCCGGCGATGTCAATGCTTGCGGAAATCATCGAAAAAACCTCTTTCAAGCGGTAGAAGCTAGTTTAAAGCGTTTAGGTACTGATTACATCGATTTACTCTGGCTTCATATTTGGGACTCTCTCACTCCTATCGAGGAAGTGATGCGTGCTTTCGATGATTTGGTCAGGATGGGAAAAGTGCTTTATATCGGCATTTCTGACAGTCCTGCTTGGATTGTCTCCCAAGCAAACACCCTGGCCACCCTACGGGGATGGACACCCTTTATCGGACTACAAATAGAATATTCTCTCAAGGAACGCACCCCCGAACGGGAATTATTGCCTATGGCCAAAGCATTAAACATCGGGGTGACAGCTTGGAGTCCCCTGGGAGGAGGAGTTTTAACGGGAAAATATAATCAACCCCACCCCGTCGATGGTCGTTTAAGCATGACCGACCAACCTTTTCAAATTTTTGATCGCGATCTGAAAATTGCCGAGACTGTCCTGGAGATTGCCAGAGAAATCGGGAAATCACCGGCACAAGTGGCGTTAAATTGGCTCAGAAATCGCCCTAACCCCATAATTCCTATCATTGGCGCTCGAAAATTGTCCCAATTGCAGGATAATCTCGCCTGTGTGGACTTTAACCTGACTGGGGAACAGCTGCAACGACTCGATAATATCAGTGCCATTTCCCTCGGTTTTCCCCACGAACTTTTAGCCAGTCAATTTGTTCGCGATATCCTATTAGGAGGAGTAGCTGCACAATTGGATCGATGATGGAAGTTTTTGTTTATGGAACCCTGAAACCCAGGGAGAGTAACTATGCTGCCTACTGTGCAGGAAAAGTGATCAACTCTAGAACCGTCTACACAAGGGGGCATTTATACCATCTTACCGCCCTCGGTTATCCCGGACTGACCGAGGGGGAGGGCTGGGTGAAGGGAATTTTATTGACTTTTAACGCAGGTTATGATATTGGGCTTTTGGATGGTTTGGAAGATTATCAACCCGGCAGAGCTGCAGAAGAAAACGAGTATCAGCGTCGCAGAATCCCTATTTATAATCTAGAGCGAGAATTGATCGGCGAAGCCTGGGGATATGTGATGACACCAGCAAAAATAGCTTTTCATGGCGGTGTTTGGCTGCCTTCCGGTTGGTGGACCAGTAGCGATCGAGAATAGGGATGAGGGGGCCGATTCTGTTAAGATATACAAATTAAAAGCTTAATCGTGAAAAAATTATGTATCTACTCCTAGAAGTGGCCAGTGGCAAATTCCCCGTTTATTTCGTGGCAGTTTATGTGGTCGGTTTTCTGGCTGCTGTCACCATCGGTTCGATCGCTTGGTATAATTCTAAACGTCCGGTTGGTTGGGAAGATGCCCAAAGACCGGATATTATCCCCGAAGTGAAGACAGATGTAGATTCTGATTCTCGATCCTAGAAAAAGGCAGTTATCAGTTATCAGCTTCTGAAGGCAAGAGGCAAAAGACAGAATCTGGCAATTCTCCTACCTAAAAAGAAGGTTAGAAACTAAGCACATCAAAGCTTTTAGCTTAACGAATTAGGTTTTAGATTCGGACTTTGTTATCAGATGTGGGTTTTCAGTTCACTGATTACTGATTACTATTTACTGACAGAAATCCCCATTCCCTTCCATCTTCCCTATTCTCGATTTTGCTATGAAACTAACAGCGATGTCCTTTAATATTCGCTACGATAAACCCGATCCCGATGAGCGTAATTGGCGAGTAAGAAGGGAAGCAGTCGCGGCCTTAATTGCTCACTATTCTCCCGATATAATTGGTACTCAGGAAGCTCGCGCTAATCAACTATTGGATCTACACCGTTTATTGCCAAAATACCAAAGTTTAGGCAGCGATCGCAGGGGAACAGGATTAGATGAACATTGTGCGATTTTGTATCAACCAAGTCGGTTAAAATGTTTGGAAATTTACGAATTTTGGTTATCAGAAACTCCCGATGTTATTGGCAGTATTACCGAAGCTTGGGGTAATCCTTATCCCCGCATGGTAACGGGGGCTAAATTTGGCACTCTTGAGGGGCAAACTTTGCAGTTTTATAACACCCATCTCGATTACTATAGCGACAAAGCTAAGGACTTAGGTGCGAAGTGCATACAGGAGCGTTTTTGTCAACTAGATTTAACAAAAGATTACCTGTTTTTAACGGGGGATTTTAATGTTAATTCTCAGCAATTACCCCGTCAGATTTTAACTCAACCTCTCCAGTCAGAAATTAAATTAAAGGACGCTTTAGCCGATTTAGAATTAGCGGAACAAATGAGCTTTAATAATTACACCGATACCCCTTATTTAGCCATCGATACCATTTATTATGATAACCGTTTGCAGTTAGATTGGGCAAAAGTCGATCCTTCCCGTTGGTTGAATCTTATTCCTTCCGATCATTATCCTGTAATTGCTGCTTTTACCTTGCCCTAAAAATAGATTATTTTTGTATTTAGCAAATATATAGAGGGTAAAAGCTTCAGCAGACTTTGGTGATTCGATGGTTAAATTTGTTCGGTGTTTTCAACAGGAAAAAACTTAACAAGTGCTATTTTTGTGGCTATTAAGTAGCTGGTTATAATTAAATTAAAAATGGATTTTAGGTTCGATCCCCCCTGCCCCCCCTGATAAGGTAGGGTTGATTCATGAATCAACCCTACCCTTGATAAGGGGGGTGTCTGATAATTTTTAACGCCTACCTACTTATCGGAGCAATTCTGTTTATTTTCCTCTGGGGATAGTTACCAATCCTCTGTTTATTTGATTAATTCCACCCCATCTTTGCCGTCAATCTCCTGTAGATAAACTCTTACCTGTTCCTCGGCTGCGGTGGGGAGTTTTTTGCCGGTAAAATCTGGGTGAATTGGTAATTCCCGATGACCACGATCAACGAGGACTAATAAGCGGATTTTTTGCGGTCTGCCATACTCAATAATAGCATTAAAAGCGGAGCGGATTGTGCGACCTTTGTAGATAACATCATCGACTAAAATCACGGTTTTTCCCGTGACATCTAGGGGCATTTTGGTTTTAGCAGGAGTGCGGGTTTTAATGCGATCAAGATCGTCGCGATAGAAGGTAATATCGATCGCTCCCACGGGAACTTTTACCCCTTCTAAGCTCTCAATTTGACTAGCAATTAAATTAGCTAAAGGCACTCCTCGCGTGTAGATACCGATCAAAATCAAGTTATTTAAATCGCCACTTTTTTCGATAACTTCGGAAGCTAAACGGGTAATGGTGCGACGAATTTCGTCAGCCGAGAGAATTTCAATTAACTGTGGGGTCATAATTTTCTAAGAAAAGAGGGGATAGGGGATAGGGAAATTTTTACAGCAATGGTCTTTTTTTACTTTTTCCTTTTTTCTTTTAAAACCATCTCTATCATTAAAGAATATAATTATTTTCACTTACCTATTTTAACTCGATCGCTCATGAGTGATGAATTATTGCAAAAATCTGCCCTAGAATTAGCCCAACTGATTCGCACTAAACAAATCTCCCCCCTAGAATTAACCCATTTATACCTCGACAGAATCGAGAAATTTGACTGTCAAATCGGTAGTTTTGTCCATGTCGCTGGGGAAAGCGCCCTAGCAACCGCCAGCATCCAAACGGAACAATTAAGTCAAATCGCCGCTACTGCCGAATTACCGCCTTTTTTTGGAGTTCCCACCGCCATTAAAGACTTAAATGCCGTCGCTGGAATGCCCGTTAGTTACGGAGTCGCCGCTTTACAGGGAAATATCGCCCAATACGACGAAGGAATCGTCACCAGAATGAAAATGGCGGGTTTTATCCTTCTGGGCAAAACTGCCACTTCCCAGTTAGGTTCCTTTCCCTACACCGAAAATCCGGGTTTTTTGCCGACTCGTAACCCCTTCAACCGCGATTATACCGCAGGAGGTTCCAGTGGCGGTGCGGCGGCGGCGGTAGCGGCGGGTTTCTGCCCGATTGCCCAGGGTTCCGACGGTGGCGGTTCCATTCGTACTCCGGCGGGTTGTTGCGGTTTGGTGGGGATAAAACCCAGTCGCGGGCGCGTTTCCTATGCCCCGGTGGGGGAATTTCAAAGCGGTATCGCCACTAACGGCACTCTTTCTAAGACGGTGGCAGATGGGGCGGCGCTGCTTACCGTGATTTCGGGCTATACGACGGGCGATCCCTACTGGCTACCCGATCCGCCCTTTTCTTTCCTAGAAGCCACTCAGAGAGGCGTAAAACCCCTAAGAATCGCTTTTTCTACTTCCATATCCCCCTTCGGCGAAGCGGCTGCCGTCTATAAAAATGCTGTGATCGAGACGGCTAAAATTTTAGAGGGTATGGGGCATCATTTAACGGAGTATTCTCCCGATTTACAGGCTTTAATCGCTCCTTTTCGGCGTATTTGGCAAGCGGGGACGGCGGCGACGGGAATTCCCAAGGAGTTATTAAGTCCCCTTAACCAATGGTTATTAGACAATTCTGGCAGCGCGGGGGAATACCTGCAAGCGGTGCAGCAGATGCACGTTATTTCGCGGCAAATTGTGGCGATGTTTGATAATTTTGATGTCTTACTTTTGCCCATTTTCCTACATCAACCCCCCGGAATTGGTGAGTGGGAAAATTTACCACCGGAAGCAGCGGTTGATAAGATGATTGCTTGGATTGCCCCTTCCCCGATTGCTAATGCGAGTGGTTTGCCCGCAATTGCTTTACCAACGGGAGTTGATAGTCAGGGTTTACCTGTGGGAATCCAGTTAGTGGGTAAACCTGCTGATGAAATCACTTTGTTAGGTTTATCGGCACAATTAGAGGCAGCTAATCCTTTCGATTTGATGGCTAATTTTAAGTAGGTAGGTGTTAAAAGTTGTCAGACACCCCCCTTATCAAGGGGGATCCCCCCGCCTATCGGCACCCCCCTTATCAAGGGGGATCCCCCCGCCTATCGGCACCCCCCTTATCAAGGGGGGCAGGGGGGATCGAAGCTAAAATCTATTTTTAATTCAATTATAACCAGCTACTTAACTAGCAAGACTTTCGGTAAATTGGGGAGTAGGTAGGTGTTAAAAGTTGTCAGGCACCCCCCTTATCAAGGGGGATCCCCCCGCCTATCGGCACCCCCCTTATCAAGGGGGGCAGGGGGGATCGAAGCTAAAATCCATTTTTAATTCAATTATAACCAGCTACTTAACTAGCAAGACTTTCGGTAAATTGGGGAATAGAAGCGATAAGTTTACGCGTGTAATCACTTTGGGGAGAGTTAATAATTTGGTTAGCTGTACCCATTTCCTCAATTTTACCTTTATTCATCACCATAATCCGATCGCTCATAAATCTGACGACACTTAAATCGTGGGAAATAAAGATATAAGTGAGATTAAATTCCTGCTGTAATTCTTTGAGTAAATTTAAGACTCCCGCTTGTACGGAAACATCTAAAGCAGAGACAGATTCATCACAGATAATAAACTGAGGATTTAAGGCTAAAGCGCGAGCAATACACACCCTTTGTCGTTGTCCTCCCGATAATTGATGGGGATAGCGATCGAACCAAGTAGGATCGAGTTTAACTCGTTCTAATAAATATTCTACTCGTTGCCGTCGCTTTTGGGAATTGCCGCCGGTATGATGAATAACCATCGGTTCTAAAATTGCTTTACCGATGGATAAACGGGGATTCAGGGAGTTGTAGGGATTCTGAAAAACTATCTGTAATTCCCGTCTCAGTAGTCTTAATTTTGGATCGCTGGGGTTTAACTTAGCGAGATTTTCTCCTCGGAAATAGATATTTCCAGAAGTGGCAGGAATTAAGCGCAGAATTGTCCTTGCTAAGGTAGATTTTCCGCAGCCAGACTCACCGACTAAACCGAGGGTTTCCCCCTGTTTAACGGCAAAACTGACCTGATCTACGGCATTAAAAAAGGTCTTTACTTGCCCGAAAACTCCCTTAACTGGAAATCTAACCGATAAATTTTCTACTGATAAAATATTCTCGTGATTCTGTAAACCTGCGATTCTGCTTTCTTCCTCCTGGAGAGTAATAAACTTAACTGCCGGTGGAGTAATTTCCTGTAAGTCAATAATCTTACCTTGAGAGTCTTTTTTCACTTGTAAAAAATCGCTGACAGTGGGTAATTTTTCGGGACGAGAGTTTAAGCGAGGACGACAGGCAAGTAAACCTTTTGTGTAGGGATGTTGGGGATAATTTAATACTTCTTCTTTTGTTCCCTGTTCGACAATTTCTCCTTGATACATCACGACAATTTGATCGGCAATTTCGTTAATAACTCCTAAATCGTGGGAGATAAAAACCATTGACATTTCTCGATCACTTTTACACAAATCGCGTAATAATCTTAATATTTCTGCTTGGACAGTCACATCTAAAGCGGTGGTTGGTTCGTCAGCAATTAATAGGGTAGGATTACAAGAAATCGCCATGGCAATCATTACCCTTTGTAATTGTCCCCCCGATAATTCGTGAGGATAACGCTTTAGAATTGCTTCTTTTTGTTCTTGAATATAAGTTCTAATTTTTTCTCTGACATGACCCTTATTTTCTAAGGGAAAAGTTTCTATATACTTCTCCTCTAACTGTTCATCACTGGGTAATAAGCGCACTTCTTGCAGTAGAGAGATGGCTTGATTTTTTGCCTGTTCAGTGCTGACTTTTTGATGCAGTAAAATTGCTTCGGTGAGTTGAAACTCGATGTTATAGACTGGATTAAGAGAACTCATTGGTTCTTGGAAAATCATCGCCATTTCTCCCCCGCGATAATAACGCAATTCTTCCGGGGGAATAGATAATAAATCTACTGCTTGCATTGACTGACCTTTTGCTGGACGAAAGCAAATTTCTCCCCGGGTAATTTTTCCCGGAGAGGGAACCAATCCCATAAGTGCGAGGGAGGTGACGGATTTTCCTGAACCCGACTCCCCCACACAACCGAGAACTTGACCTTTCTGCAAGCTAAAACTAATGTTATTAACGGCGACTGTTGTTCTTTTCTGATTGGAAAATTCAACGGTGAGATGGTGAACGTCGAGAATTTTGTTATCCATAGGTCTTTAACTGGTGAAACCTAGCATCATCTTAACCTAAGTTGTCAATTTTAACTATATAGCAGTTATCTTATTGGTGAGGTGGGAAGTTTTACTTACCCAATCAGGTTACATTTTCTCTTGATGAGAAAAGCTATATTCACCTTCACTCATCAACAAATAAGAGGTGAGCTATTTTCTTAGCTTAATCATACTCACCGTGCCATTGATATTGCATCTTACTTCTATTTTTAATGATAGCTTTAATGGTGTCGGTTGAAACTTCGAGTTCTATCAGTAAACAAGTTTGTAATATTAAAGTTACGGTACACAAAAGATCACAGAGTTCTTGATTTTTTATTTTGATTTCCTTGTCTGGGTGAACTATTAAGTTATTTCTAATATAAACTACTCGCTTAATAAATTTATCTTTTAAATCTTGATCTTTGGTTATCCTAGAGAATAAACTATCATCTTGTGAGTTGAAAGTATCAGCAAAGCTTTGTTTAGTGTCGTCATTGTTTTCAACGAACAAATAGGAAATCTTATCTATAATATCTCTCAGTCTATGCTTTAGATTCTTCTCAACTTTAAACAAGTATTTAACTTTCTCATCTAAAAACCTTTTGAAATCTTCTTCCATAGGATAATTTTGAATAACTTCGCGAAGTTTTTGATAAATGCCATTTTGATAACTATCTTGAGACATATATTCGATTTTATGTTTTCCTTTTTGAGTTTGTTTATGATATATCTCCAACGCTTGCACAATATTCAGAAATTTATATTCCAGATACAATTCTGGATTATAAATATTTATTAATAGTTCCTGAAAGACAATTTTAAATTTCTCTCGCTTATCTATCCAGTTTTGAAAAATTTTTTCCAAATCATCTTTAACATTATCATAAGTTAACAGCATTTTTGACCGATGATGGACATAATCGGAATTTTTTGACAGTTTTCTTTCATTCCATATAATTTCAATCGGAGTCCTTTTATCTGGGTATTGGCTATCATTTTTATCATGTCTAGCGTGAACTGAAACAATTTGATTAGAAGAATAAGTAGCAAAGCTAAGAAAATCACGAAATTGGATAACTAAGTTTTTACAATCTTCTAAACTGCTTGAGTTTTTATTGACAATCTCAAGACCAATTATATATTTAATATCAGCACTTTCAGTGGAGCTAAGATTAAAAATCGGGACAAAATAGATACTCAGTTCCAGTTCTTTGATTACTCCTAGCTTAATATTTGGCAATTGTTCGTAAGTAACCTTGACTTGCTTAACTTCTCCAGTGGATGAAATTTCACTTTTCATATCTAAAGGACTAATTTTTACCCATTCATTTAAAGAAGAAAAATCAACTCTTAATTTTTGAAATTTGTTCAAGTCTTCCTTATTTAAAAAATCATTGTTCTGAAAATATATATTATAGAAAAGCATTTCGGGATTTACTTGCAAATTCACCAGATTTTCTCCTATTTTTGTTTTCTGGATATCACAGTTAAAAAGGCCGACAACTTTTCCATCGATAAGTCCATAAATCAGGGTTGCTTGTGATTTTAATCCATAAGGAAACCAGGACAATAGCGGGGCTAAAGTGTTGAAAGTATCATCAATATTTAAAACTAAACGTTGATTAAGTTTATGGGAAAGTTTCCCAATTACTCGTTTTTCTGGGTGTTCAGGGAGCCACCAGTAACCTTCTCTTTCAAATTCGTCAATCATATTAGCTGATCATTAAGTTTGTAGTATAAATATACCTTTTCGCATTATAGCGAATTTAGTACAAGATAACTAACAAATTTTCGGCATTAAGAAGATTTTCGTCTCTGAGCGATCGCCATTTACCGCAGACTGGCGACTTTTTTAAAGAAAAAATTTTCTTTTCTGTCTCCCCTTTGGGATTACACTGGCAATTGAGAATAATTAGCATTTATTTTTTAGCGATCGCAAGTCTTAGACAGTTTCAAAACCGTTGACTGAGGCTGACAGTAGTGCAGTTCTCACCCTTTGGCTACTTCAGTAAACTCGATGAGCTATTAAGGAATTATTGTCACTCTTGAATGAAAGACCTTCATTACCTTTGGAGATAAGAAAAGCATGGACGATAAAATTAGACCGAATCAACCAGAAAAACCAGAAAAATCGCCAAATAAAGCCCAATTTTTCCGTTGGGGTGGTAAAAAGACAGAATTAGATAATGTCACTCCCACGGGTAATGACTTTGCTGCCACTTATCCTTTAGCACAAGTGGAAATGGGAAAAACCGTCTGGTTAGTGGGATTTCAGGGGACAGGAGGGATCAATCGACTCCTAGGTATGGGATTAAACCCCGGCATTCAATTACAGGTAATTAGCTCCCAACCGAGGGGATCAGTTTTAATTGGCATTCAAGACAATCGTATCGGTATCGGGGCGGAAATGGCCGAAAAAATCCTCGTTAGTGACATTCAACCGAAAAAACTGGAACCCAAAAAAGACCTAACTGAAGTAAGAACATTTCTGCGGGAGATACCCATAGGAAAAGCGGGTAAAGTCATCGGTTATGACCGAGCATTGCGCGGATACAAAGGAAAATTGTTATCAATGGGATTAACTCCGGGGACAGAGTTTACCGTTATTCGCGTCGCACCTTTGGGGGATCCCGTCGAGATTCGAGTGCGGGGATTTCATCTCAGTCTGCGTAAACAGGAGGCAGACACTTTAATCGTCGAAGAAATAGACCCAAAAAGCTAAATTTAATCATCTAAGCCTATTAATTACTCAATATCCTAATTATGGTCAAACCCATTATCGCCTTAATCGGCAATCCTAACTGTGGCAAAACTACCCTTTTTAATGCTCTCACAGGATCCAATCAACGGACCGGCAACTGGCCGGGAGTAACAGTCGATCGCAAGGAGGGAAGATTTCAAGTTAACGGGGAAGATATCACCCTTGTGGATTTACCCGGAGTCTATTCCCTCGATGTAGAAGAAGGGGAGACAGGAATGGATGAATTAGTCGCTAGGGACTATCTGCTGTCAGGAGAAGCGGATTTAGTGATTAATATCGTCGATGCTGCCAATTTAGAGCGTAATCTCTACCTGACTACCCAAATCATGGAGATGCGTTTACCGATGTTGATTGCCCTGAATATGATGGATGTGGCCAAAACTAGGGGTATTGTGGTTAATCCGCAACTCTTAAGCGTTCGCATGGATGCAATTGTCGTCCCGATTAGTGCGGTTAAAGGGGAGGGAATCGGAGAATTAAAGCAAAAAATTGGGGAATTAGTCGATGATATTAACCATACTGCTGCTTATGTGGCTTATCCTGCGGTAATTGAGGAAGCTCTTAACGAGATTATTGCCTACATTAACGACCATAGCAGTAAAAGGATCGTTGAGCCAAGATGGACCGCTTTAAATTTACTGCAATACGAGGATCGCATCGTCCCAGAATTGCGCTCCCAGGAACTATTAAGCATTATCGTCAAGCATAGACGACAAATACACCAAGTTTTAGGGGAAGACCTTGATATTTTAATTGCTGATACTCGTTATGGCTTTATTCAACAAGTTACTCAGGGAGCCACTCAACGGACTGGACAGATAAATGATACCATGTCCGATAGCCTCGATCGGATTGTTCTCGATCGCTGGTTAGGAATTCCGATATTTTTGGGCGTAATGTACCTAATGTTCTTGTTTACAATCAATGTTAGTGCTGCCTTTATCGATTTCTTCGATTTAACTGCCCAGACTATCTTTGTCGATGGTTTGTCCCAAGTTTTACAAAAAATCCATACCCCCGGTTGGCTAATTGCTCTGCTCGCTGATGGAGCGGGGGGAGGTGTGCAAACCGTCGCCACTTTTATCCCCGTAATTGGCTTTATGTTCCTCTTTTTGTCAATTTTAGAGGATTCCGGCTATATGGCCCGGGCAGCCTTCGTCATGGACCGATTGATGCGTTTGGTGGGATTGCCGGGTAAATCCTTTGTCCCCATGCTAGTGGGATTTGGTTGCAGTGTGCCGGCAATTATGGCCACCAGGACCCTAGAAAATTCCCGTGATCGTTTAATGACGATTATGATGAATCCTTTTATGTCCTGTGGGGCCAGATTACCTGTTTATGCCCTATTTGCGGCGGCTTTTTTCCCCATAGGTGGTCAAAATATCGTTTTTGGTCTTTATATCTTAGGAATTCTCGCCGCTATTTTGACGGGATTGGTGATGAAAAAAACCCTACTCAAGGGAGAAGTCAGTCACTTTATTATGGAATTGCCTCCCTATCATCTACCGCGTCTGAAAGGGGTTTTAATTCGCACTTGGGAACGTCTGCAAGCGTTTTTATGGAAAGCTGGACGAGTTATCGTTTTAATGGTGATGATTTTGGGACTACTCAACTCCCTCAGTTTTGATGGTTCTTTTGGTAATCAAGACAGCGAGCGATCGGTTTTAAGTGCTACCAGTAAAGCTGTAACTCCTATTTTCTCACCCATGGGACTAGAACCGGAAAATTGGCCGGCAACGGTGGGAATTTTTACGGGAGTTTTTGCCAAAGAAGCGATGGTAGGGACATTAAACTCGATTTACAGCCAACTAGCAGGGGAAGATAACCCGAATAAGGGGGCAGCGGCGGAAAAATTCGACTTTTGGGGGCAAATTCAGGAAGCTATTGCCACTATTCCCGCCAATTTAGCGCAATTACCCAATCAATTACTTGATCCCTTGGGTTTAAATATTGGTGATTTGCAAGATCAAAAAACGGCTGCCGAGAAGCAAGAGGTAGATTTAGGAATCTTTGGCGCAATGGTGAAAAGATTTGATGGTCAAGCGGGTGCTTTTGCCTATCTATTGTTTGTTCTGCTCTATTTTCCCTGTGTTTCGGCCACATCGGCAGTATATCGCGAAACTAATGCCGGTTGGACTGCTTTTATTGCCTTCTGGACCACAGGAATGGCCTATATTGTTGCCACTTCCTTCTATCAAATCGCCACTTTTTCTCGACATCCGGGATTTTCTCTCTTTTGGATAGTCTTGATGGGTTTAACCGTAGTCGGGGTTTTATTCACCTTAAAAAATCTCCGTCCCCGAAAAATCAATCGTCCGGCAATTTAAAAGTAGGGTGGGTTAGGCGACAAAAAGCTAGGCAACTAACAAATTATTTAGATTCGCCGTAACCCACCGCAATCAAGCAACTTTTCTCGATTTTTTTCGCTTATAAACCATGATTTTAACCGATATACAGGCTTATCTTGCCAAAAATCAGAAAGCATCTCTGTCTGACTTATCTACACACTTTCGGATGTCAGCGGATGCCTTAAGTCCCATGCTCGATCGCTTGCTGAAAAAAGGGCGAATTCGCCTGATTTCCCTAGAAAAATGCGGAGGATGCAGCCGTTGTTCTCCGGAATCTATGGCTTTTTACGAATGGATTGAGGGCAATTCCACAGGGACAAACAGATAAAAGTTTAGTACTACAGAAGTGATCTAAGTAGGTAGGCGTTAAAAGTTGTCAGATGCCCCCCTTATCAAGGGGGGATTAAAGGGGGGACTAAGGGGGGATCGGCACCCCCCTTATCAAGGGGGATCCCCCCGCCTATCGGCACCCCCCTTATCAAGGGGGGCAGGGGGGATCGAACCTAAAATCCATTTTTAATTTAATTATAACCAGCTACTTAACTATTAAGATAACTGCTGTATTACCAGTCGCTTTCAACGGGGATAGTTAATTTCTGGCGAAGAACCAAAGTCACTCAACCGCAGAACCTCAAGGTTGTATAATCTTTAAGAGTTATTAAGCTTTGTATCAGTTTGCCCGGCATCATTTAATGAATATACTTTTGCTGACATCATCTTTAGGTTTACTCCTAGCGATCGCTATCGTCGTCTATTTTGTTTCCTCTCGCAAGTACCAATCGTCGGACTCGGTGGCCAATTCCTACGACCAATGGACCCAGGACGGGATTTTAGAATATTATTGGGGCGAACACATCCATTTAGGTCACTACGGTTCCCCACCAGAAAAAAAAGACTTTCTAGCGGCAAAAGCCGACTTTGTGGCGGAAATGGTCTCTTGGGGAGGTTTGGATAAACTACCCACCGGTGCAACTCTCCTCGATGTCGGTTGTGGTATTGGTGGCAGCAGTCGCATTCTGGCCCGCGACTACGGATTTACCGTTACCGGTGTCACCATTAGTCCCAAACAAGTGGCACGGGCCAAAGAACTAACACCCCCAGATGTAAATGCTCGCTTTTTGGTCGATGATGCCATGGCCCTTTCTTTTCCCGACGAGAGTTTTGATGTGGTCTGGTCAATTGAAGCCGGTCCCCATATGCCGGACAAAGCCGTTTTTGCTCAGGAATTACTGCGAGTTCTTAAGCCGGGGGGAGTCCTAGTGGTAGCGGACTGGAATCAGCGAGATGACCGTCAAAAACCGCTCAATTTCTGGGAAAGTCCTGTAATGCGCCAACTTTTGGATCAGTGGTCTCACCCCGCTTTTGCCAGCATCGAAGGTTTTGCCGAACAGTTAGCGGCCACGGGATTGGTAGATGGGGAAGTGGTGACTGCTGACTGGACAAAAGCCACTCTACCCTCTTGGATTGATACCATTTGGCAGGGGGTGATTCGTCCCCAAGGTTGGTGGCAATTTGGTCTAACTGGGTTGGTTAAATCCGTCCGAGAAGTGCCGACAATTCTGCTGATGCGTTTGGCCTTTGGTACGGGTTTATGTCGTTTTGGGATGTTCCGCGCTGTTCGCGCTCAATCCCATCTGCAAGCAAGTCAGCAAGAGTCTCTCACCTCAGTTATCTAGCTGGTTATAATTAAATTGAAGATAAATCCCCCCTTGATCCCCCTTGATAAGGGGGGTGTCTGATAATTTTTAACGCCTACCTACTTAAATTAATCTTGAATATTTAATTAATCTCTGAAAGATTAATAAGGTACGGTTCTAAACTCCACGCAATTATTACTAGGATTATAGAGAGTGTAAACTGCTTTATTTAATTCTTTACCAACGCTACCAACCCCAATTAAACGCTTATCTTGAATCGTCAAAGTTTGACTTGGTTGCCGTTTATCTAAAGTAGTAACAGTGCTGGTTAAATTAGCGGACTGTAAAGAATAATCAAAAACTTGTCCTGCACGACCACAAAATAGATTATTAACTCCCACCCGTTGCAGTCGATCTAAAATTTGCCATGGGGGAGTATCGGGGGTTAATTCTTCACTAACACTGACACTACTGCCATGAATTAATAAACAATCCAACTCGACAAAACCAAAATCGAGATTTCGTAACCATTGCACCGTTTCTAAAGAAACTGCATCCCAGAGTTGTTTAGTGCTATCAATTCCATGTTTATGGATTAATTCCGTCGGTTCTCCTGTGGCTCCTAAACTGTGTAAAATTAAACATTGTTCTTCCCACCATCCCCGACAAACCTGCGGATATAAGTTATTTTTAGTGGGATAACGTATTTGTTCTACTAGCATTTCACTATCGGGATTAACACCGATAAAATCTCCTAAAATATATAAATTTTCTACAGTAACTGACCGTTGCTGAATATCTTCCAAGACCGCTTGATAGGCTGGTAAATTGCCTTGAATACCGCTTAAAATTGCCCACATAATTTCTTGATTTATCACAAATTAACGTTCGCAAACATGAGTCGGATCATCGGCTTTTTCCGCATATTCTAGACCCTTAGCCAATCGCCAAGCGAAAATAGGAGGTAAACCCGATGCTAAAATAGCCTGACAGGTTTCCTGATAGTTATAGGCCACTTCTCGCAGCTGTACCGCTGCCGTTTCTCGATCGTAAATCACATAGGTGGCATTTGGACGACCGTGACGCGGTTCTCCCACCGATCCCACGTTGATGATACGTTTAACCGGTGTGGTAAATTGCCGCGACTGTTCCCCATCGGGTTGATACACTTTTATTTGCAAGCTTCCCTCGTCGAGAGTGCGAATATAGGGGATGTGGGTATGTCCACAGAATAAAACCTCTGTATCTACCGATAAAACCCGTTCTAAAGCCGTAAAAGCGTCCATTTCGGCTAAAAGGTACTCATGGTTACTTTGGGGACTACCATGGACAAAACAGAGGTGATCTAGCTTAAAAATTTCGGGCAGTTTTGACAAATAATTACGGTTTTCTGGGGTGATTATTTGATTTGTCCACTCATGAGCTAATCTACCGCGTTTTTCTGCTAAAAGCGACGGATAACTGCACTCACAGGCATTTAATCCCTCAACGATATCCTCATCCCAACACCCTTGTACCGTGGTAATCCCCAGTTGACGGATTTTTTCCACCACTTGGTTAGGATGGGGTCCATACCCAACCAAATCCCCTAAACAGTAGATTTCTTGACAACCCTGTTGGTCTAAATCTTGCAAAACAGCATTAAAAGCGGGCATATTGCCATGAATACAGGATAAAACGGCTATTTTCATCAGATTAACTCCATTTCTGGCTCTAAAGATTCTTGAAATTGTTGTTGATAATAAAAAAGTGCCTCATCGGACAGACAACAATCACTCAGGGTATCGGCAATTGTCGGTTTATCGAGATTGCGACCGACGATTTCAATCCCACTAAAGCGATTCGGTCTCCCATCGAGATTTAAGGGGAAATTTAAGCTTTGAAAGTCTTTTTCTGGCCATTCATCCATAAATTCCCCATAAATACACTGACCATCGATGATATCGAAGATACTTTTAACCCGCAGCACTTCCCCATAGGCCCCTTGGGTTAATTCTGTCCAAAAGGTGGTTAAACTGGAAAAATCGAGGATTTCTCCCGTTAAAACGGCTCTATAAATCTGTATTTCCCGTTTTTTTGACCATTGATCACCTTTTATTGTTGTTTTGACGGGACTGATGACTATTTCATCGACGGGAACCTGTCCTTCGGGGATTTCTTCGTCTGGAGACGTAATCGCTACCCGATGACAATTGAGGGGTTTTAGAAAGCTTTCGAGGGATTGCGTGTCTAAATGCCATGGTACTTCCATATAGACCCTGTTTTCCATGGATAAACTGCTCAAAAGGTCTTCTTCTTCCCTAGAAATAGAGGACAACTGGGGAAAGTCACTCTGTAAAGTGAGATGATCAATGGGAAAAGTTTCCGTCTGGGGACTAAAATATAGACTTGGCTGCTTGCTTTGGGCGATTTGTTGGCGAATCCAATGGGTTTTTCCCGCAGCTATACCCCCCGTCACCACGATAATCATTTTGCTCCTTCTTTATTGTGGTAATGATAATCATTCTAGCATAAGTGAGATTGGGGCAAGTAATCTTCCTTAACCAATCCTCTCGACTTAGCAAGGTTATTTTGGGAAAAATTGGCGGTCTCTTGGGATATTAATCATGGTTATGGCTCTTTTCTCTAGGATACCATTGGCTTTGTCCATCGGGTAAATCAACTAAGGTAATTCCCCTCGTTTTTAATTGTGATCGCCGCTTCCGTAAAGTGCAAGGGTTTGCGATAATGAACTTGGAGAACAAAGAGATGTAAAACCATGGGATCGAGGGTTCGTTAAATTTTAAAGTTTTTATCCATAAATCATTAGAGTTCTTGCATAATTAATTTTTGAGAGTTCAAAAACGGCAAAAAATGGCATAAAATGTGTAAATAGACCATTTAATTGATTATTATTCATTCTTAATTCTCCTGACTACTGGCTCCTGACTCCTAACCCTAACAACGATTTTTGATTTCTGCAAGAGGTCTATTCATAGTTTGTGCTTTTTAATTTTTTGAGAACTAGCCAAGCATTCGTTTAGTTGTGTCAAGATTTCCTCTTTATTTAAATTTCTGCCGATAAAAACTAACTGATTCTGAGGAGATGTATCCCATTCTACCGCTTGCAGATCGTAACGAGGGCCGCTCAATTGAAAAATATGTTTTAAATCGCTTTGTTGAAACCAGAGAATCCCTTTTGCTCGAAAAACATTTATCGGCATTTTTTGCGTGAGAAAAGGCTCAAATTTATCTAGATTAAATGGTTTATCGCTAACAAAGGAGACAAAATTAAAGTCTTCAGGAGATTGATTGTTACTGAAGCTTGGGCGATTTTTTTGAAAGTCTCTCAACTGGACTTTATACAATTCTTCTTTAGTTAAACCTATATCTAACAATAAACCCAAAGGAACCTGACCATAACTACTTTTTAGGAGTCTTATACCCTCTTTTTCCCGACAAATAAACTTTTCTAAATCATCTAATTTTTTGCCACTTACTCGATCTATTTTATTGAGAATTACCACGTCACCATAACGAATTTGACTAAGGGCAATATTACTATCAAAATGATCGGCAGTAAAGGTTTCAGAATCCACGAGGGTAATAATAGAATCTAAGCGAGTCAGATATTTTAATTCCGTGGCTAGGAAAGTGAGGATAATTGGCAAAGGATCGGCTAATCCTGTGGTTTCAATGATTAGATAGTCTACGGGTATTTCTTTTTCTAAGACCTGATAGACTGTCTCAATTAAACTATCATTAATCGTACAACAAATACAGCCATTACTCAATTCTACCATATCTTCATCGATGGAAACAAGCAATTGAGAATCAATATTAATATCCCCAAACTCATTGACTAATACTGCAACTTTTAACCCTTCTTTATTGTCAAGAATATGATTTAGTAAGGTGGTTTTTCCACTGCCTAAAAAACCAGTAATAATCGTCACAGGCATTCCCGATTTAGGCAAGCAAGGGAGAGAATCGGAGAGAGGAATTATCAAAGAACTCATGGCAGCTAACCCACTTGTAAGTTAATTAATTGACAGAAAATAGGCTTTTCTCAACCCTGTTAAATTCGCCCTAAAGGGATCGATCTCCACTATTTGCTGGTTTATACAAAAGTTTCAGAGATTAGTTTTAGATAGGATCGCCGTTTGCATTTTTCCTAATAAATCTACCAGCGTCATCGAACCTAAATCTCCCCCTTGTCGAGTGCGAACACTTAGAGTTTTACTGCTAACTTCTCGTTTTCCAATCACAGCTAAGACAGGGATTTTTTCTAGTTCTCCTGTACGAATTTGTTTACCTAAACGCTCACCACTTTTATCGATTTCCACTCGATAACCAGCTTGTTTTAACTGCATTGCTACCTCTAAAGCATAATGCTGCTGTTCATCACTAACGGGTAATAAACGGACTTGAATAGGTGCTAACCAGAGAGGAAAATCTCCCGCATAATTCTCGATTAAAATACCAAAAAATCTTTCCAAAGAGCCAAAAATAGCTCGATGAATCATAATCGGTCTTTCGCGACTACCATCCCTAGCTACATATTGCATATCAAAGCGTTCTGGCAAGTTAAAATCGACCTGAATCGTGGAACATTGCCACATTCTACCGATCGCATCTTGAATTTTTATATCAATTTTCGGACCATAAAAAGCCCCACCTCCCTGATCCTCAATATAATCCCACTTTTTAGCATTTAAGGCCTCAATTAAAGCTGCGGTTGCCAATTCCCAAACACTATCACTACCCACGGATTTACTGGGACGAGTCGATAAATTTATCTGATAATTAGTAAAGCCAAAATCGGAGAGAATTTTCTCGGTTAAGTTCAAAACTCCTAGAATCTCTGCGGCAATTTGTTCTGGCAAACAGAAAATATGAGCATCATCTTGGGTAAAACCTCGCACCCGCATTAATCCGTGTAAAACCCCCGAGCGCTCGTAACGATAAACTGTGCCTAATTCTGCCCATCTGAGGGGAAATTCTCGATAGGAATGCAGGTCATTTTGATAGGTTAAAACATGAAAAGGACAATTCATCGGCTTAATTTGATAGCTTTGCTGTTCTAACTCGATCGCCTCAAACATATTGTCGCGATAAAAGTCCCAATGTCCAGAAGTTTTCCACAGATCTAAATTAGCTAGATGGGGAGTATAAAGAAATTGATAACCCGCTTCTAAATGAGCTTGGCGCCAATAATCTTCGATTAAATAACGCATTGTTGCACCCCGGGGATGCCAAAAAACTAAACCGCCACCGGCATCTTCTTGGATGCTAAATAATTTTAATTGTTGTCCCAATTTGCGATGATCTCGTCGCTGCGCTTCTTCTTTTTGTTGGAGATAATTTTGTAATTCTGCGGGGGTTTGCCAAGCTGTGCCGTAAATTCGCTGTAATTGCGGCTGTTTTTCATCTCCTTGCCAATAAGCACCCGCTACACTCTCCAATGCGAAAGCATCTGGGTTAATTTCCCCCGTCGAGTTGAGATGGGGTCCCGCGCACAGATCCCACCAAAATTCTTCCGGGGGAGAAACAGCGCCATCAATTAACGAGGGTTCTCGATCGCTCCGTCCTGCGTCTGGACTACCGATAAAATAACGGGTAATGGTTTCATCTGGGGGAATTCTCTCTAAAATTAACTTTTTGTAGGGTTGATTAAGGCGCTCGATTTCTGCGGTAATTTCGCTTCTTTCCAGCACTTCTAGGATAATTGGCAGGTTTTTCTCGATAATTCGCCCCATTTCTGCCGCTATTTTCTCCAAATCTTCGGGGGTAAAGGGTGTTGGGCGATCGAAATCGTAGTAGAATCCCGTTTCTGTCCAGGGACCAATAGCGACTTTGGTTTCAGGAAAGAGAGTTTGTACAGCCATCGCTAAGATATGGGCGCAAGTATGGCGTATTTTTAAGAGTTTTTGCGAATCGTCTTCGATAACGGGGCTTTCTGTTAGAGGATGCCTAATTTGATTGACCATTGCCAGTTAAAACGATAATCATTATCATCTTAGCAGAGGAGGGCGAACTTCTGAGAGAAAAATGCGATCAAGTCCCATAGCGGTAAGCTCAATGCTGAGGTGTTTATCCCAGTCGTTCTATGGTAGAACACGATTGAAGCGCAGAACAATCTCTAGTGGAAGCTTTGCGACGACAGGCTGCCCAAGATGATTTTCTGACACGGCAATGGTATTACACTAGGCTACGGGATGCTTATCGGCAGTTACGAATTGCCTATCCTGATCAAGAGGGATATGCAAGTATTTTAACCAATTTAGACATCGGGTTAGTGCAAAGTTCTTGAGGTAAAAAATGATGATAACCACCGCTTATCTAGATACCTGTATCTTTGATATATTTTTTAAACACAGGAGATAGATTAAACAAGATTTCTGACTCTTGAATTTTAGTTAATAAATATCTTTTTTGTAAAGATTGTAATCCTTTAATAAAGTCATCCCCTGACAAATCTAAACTTGATTTTAATTCATTTCTTGAACAATCTTTTTCTAGGTTGCTTAAGGCTTGAATAATTTGTTTTTCAATCGGCGATAATCTCTTAATTATCGTAGCTAAACTTTCCTTTATTTTTGCCGTAATAGCAATATTTTCATCTTGTAAAAACTCACTGACACAACCATGATAAACATCTTTAATTAAAACAGCAATATCTTTTAAATAAGATAAGTTTCTTTCGTATAACTGAGCTAATTTTAACCAACTTTCTTCATCTTCTAAACCTAAATTATTGAGGATTGCTCGATTATTTAAACCTTGTAATTCAAGCAAATCTAATTTTTCATCTGAATAATACATCTCTGAACATCGCTCTTGACTAATTAAAATTAAACTACTTTGATGTTCGATTTCGTTAGTAATTATTGAGAAAAATTTTTGATACTCCTTATGTTTAGTTTGATATTGCCCTGCTAATTCACCCTCGCTAAATAATTCCTGTACGTTGTCAAAAATAATTAAACACTTTTTCTGTTGCAATAATTTTAAAAATAAAGTCAATTCATCGTGATTATTTAAGATAAAATCCGTATTGATTTTAGTGAAAATATCAGTAATAATTGTGTCTAAACAATTGGATATTTTTAGATTTTGCCAAATAACTACTTCAAAGTTTTCTAAGTTTAATTCCACAAAATGCCTAACTAAGGTAGTTTTCCCAATTCCACTCAATCCTAATACGGAAATTAAAGGCTTTTTTTCGATTAATATTCTCTGTGTTAAGATTTCTAATTCTGAAATGCGATCACAGAAATTAGGGTTTATCTTTGGAGCTAAACTTAAATCATGAAATAATGTTTCTGAGGGAAACTTTTCTTTATTTTCAATCGGTCTAATGGTATCAGTTTGAGTAGAATTTATACAATAATTAATATTTTTATTTAGTATTGTAAAAAGTTGGGAATTAACTGCTTTTTCGATAGTCCAACGAAAATTAGATTTATTAAGCTCTTTTTCTTCTAATCCTAATTGCTTAGATAAAACCTTAAATATTTTATTTCTACTCACATCGCCAATATGTTTCTCATCATAACCATAACTATCTGCAATTTCTTTATAGGTTTTGCCGTTTAATAACTCTTCAATAATGTGTCGCTGAATATCACTAAGACTTTGCCCATCTTCCTCTATCAATAAATCTTCGATAAAACGCAACAAGTGTAAACTATCCTTCATGGTATGAAAGTGAATAAGTTGTTACCTATATTATAGGTCAGTTGTCATAAAACAAGATCAAGTCATTTCTGGCATTGTCTTAATATTTCTTTACAAAGCGTCAGGTCAAATCTGGTGGTGGTTGAAAAAAACCTCTGTTAAGCTGACAGAACAATACCAAAAACAACTACAAATTTAAAGTAGAAGTTTTTTGTTAGCTCAATGGGAGCCAAAAAACATGACCAGAACAACTTTATCTATGGCATCAAAACCTACTCTGACAACCAAGGTAGATAAATTGATTAACCCTAAAACCCAATTGAGAGAAGCAAAAGTTGTTCTATTAACTTTTCTGTCAAGTCTTATTCTACTTGGATGCGGGACACAAAGCTATAGCAATTATGAACCTTATGCTCCTCCCTCACCCGTAGTTACTGAACCTGAACCTTCTTATAAGACAAATCCAGTAGGAGTTAGTGAACCTGAATCTGATCACTCACAATTATCTAATGACTCGAATTATGCACAGTTCGCACTGACACCAGAAGAAATAGAAGCTCTTCAAAAGCTTTCAACACTCACGGATGAAGAAATACTCTCTATACTTCCTGAACTCACGTCAGAACAAATGCAATATATTCGCTCATTTTTACAAACACCATCTCTTCCCCCGCAGACAGCAATTATGCCGAGCAATCCCAGTGATGATTTGACACGCTCTAATCACCACTTAGTAATGGAAATGAAAAGATTAAATCATCAGATTGAATTGCAAAGATTACGAGAAAATGCTCAAACGGGTAGTCCATTTTACTATTATAACAATCCCTAATTATATTCTTAATGATATTGACATATAAGCTCTGATATTTATGCTTCAAACAAAATAATATTTGTAAACATTGTAACTTATGGTCAGATTTTTAATCTTATCGTTTTTTAGTTTATGGTTGGTTTCTTGTACAATAAACTACAATACAGAATCTCAATCTTCTAAATCTTCAGAAAAATCAACAGGTAGTAATAATTTCCCAAATCAGACAAAAACACCACCATCGACATCAACAGGTAGTAATAATTTTCCAAATCAGACAAAAACACCACCATCGACATCTTCAGTAAATTATTTTGAAAAACTAAAAGATTATCTGCCTCCTGAAGGAGAAGCTGACCTTTATCAAACTGCTAAAGAAAAGACAGATGGAGGAATCGATGTTCAATTTTATGTATACATTGATAGAGCTTTATTTCCACACATTGTTTCGGTAAGAATTTTGTCACATCGGACAGATACTGATGTATGTGAAGAACAGGCTTCTTTAGTCATTCCTGAAGCATCTGGACAAGTTTCTTCTCTTGTGCATAAGGAAGCTACACCAGAACAATTGTCAGACCTTGCTGAACTTGTATATAAGTCCTTAAATGAAGAAGGGATTTTTATAGTTAATCCAAGTACGTTACCTTGTAAGGTTTTTCCAAATTATATATGGAATATATACAACGATAATTGAAAATGATATTGGATCTTCTCGACTTTGTGTAATAATCAGTGCTTATCATTCGCAAGAGTCTTGCTAGGCAAAGCTTTGAAGACTATATTTATGGAAAATTATCCCTATTCTTCTTCTCCCCACACAGAAACGAGAAAACGAGAAGATCCTAATATTGTTCAAGATGTGGCTAAACAAGGAATACAATATATTGTAAGTTCGTTACCTATTCCAATTGGCGGATATTCTAGAGTAGTTATGATATATTAGCAAAAAATAATCCGTGCAATCGATTATAAATAAGAACTACAGGTATTCAAAAAAAGCAATTTTATGAAAAAGACTTTTTATTTTGTTTGATTACCTGTTTTTTAAAAGGTTAGGCACCTTTAAACTACTCATTTGCTATAACCAGTCTAGGAGAGCCATTATTATAACTATTATTATAATAGCCTATGGAATTTATGTCTTATGCTTATCCAAATAAAGTGATCGCTCTTTTTTTTGTAGTAATGGCTTTAGCCATAATCAGTCCTAAAGGGCTTACTATGAATGGGGCGGTCATTTTTTTATTAGGTGCGATCGCCCTTAACTTAGATTAAAGTTTGTTAGACATCTCCAAGAGCGATAACCTAGTTACAGCCTATCTTTTCATCTTGTACTAATCAAATAGTTCGATAACTGAAATGTACATCTATCGTTGCTAATTCAATTTAACTGAAAAAATATGGGGCAATTAAAATCATTTTTATTTGGTTAAAATTCTTAACTAGAAAAACTTTTAGTCTTTAGATAATATTAGGTCGATGTCTAATTTACATACTCTGTTAATAGCGATTTGAAACCAAATTACAAACTACCCCCGTACTGTATTTTACGCTACAATTTAATATAGTCTTTAGATTTCTTTTCCTAACTATCCCTTGCCTTCATCCCTAAACCGATTAAGCTCCAACTGGCTGATAAACTAGGGATACCAGCTTTCATTTTGGAGTGAGAGAGTGGTTAAGTTAACAGATTCCCAAATTTATCAAGAAATTGGCAAGATTGTCAGTAAATTTGAGCTTTATCAATGTTATGAATGTGCTAGGGCAGTAATGCAGTGGCTAACAGACAACGAAATTGAGGGGAAAGTGATCGAACTGAAAACGCGCTATCATGATGAAGATTATATCATAAGCGATCGCCTAGGAAATGATGAATCAATTACGATTAATGGAAAACACTATGGGGTAGAAGTGAGAGGAAGAGTGTTTGATAATCTTTCTCCTAAAGGGATGATACGAGAGGATTGGCTGAAAGATTTTCATTGTCAAAGTGAAGAATTTATAATTACTGAAAGGAGAGAATGGTAAACATGGAAGTGAAAGGCGGATTGTTTGAGATTTTAGCCAAGATTAAAGCTAGACCTGGACTGTATATTGGTCGTCCTTCCGTGTCGGATTTGTTTATGTTTTTAGCAGGTTATAAAACTGCTAGGCGGGAGCTAGGAATTGAACCGACGGTAGAAGAGATGAGATTTTATCAAGAGTTTCATCAGTTTGTTGAAAAGAAATACAATCTCCATACATCTAATGCTTGGGCTAAAATTATCCTGCTCTATTGCCCAGATGAAAAGCAAGGATTTGAGCGTTTTTTTCAGTTACTAGGGGAGTTTCAACAACTGGGCAGTCAGGAAATTCATGCCGATGGGATTGAGGATAAAGAGGTTATTATGAGTCGTGTTAGCTAGTGCGATCACATAACCCAAAACCAATTGCGACTTGAAATCGTATTTACACTTCTCTCCGCACTGTATTCTACGCTACAATTTAATAAATATTTACATTTTTCTCCCTAACTAGCGATACACAGGGGAAGATTGCCTCGCATCAACCAGATGATAGACTGGGGGATAGGAGCTTTTATCAAGGCATCGGCATGACCACCAACGCAGCAAAAACTCAATAGGCAGTATTTAGAGAAGCGTGCTGATTCTTGACGACAGCAACTTTACCTTAAGGGACTACTCAAAAGATTTCAGTAGAGATGCCGAGAACCTCCACAATGACCGTTTCCTCTCCTGTGTCCTCTCTCGCACTCTGTTTCTTGAGCGAGTAGTGCTTCTATTTCTGCTAACAGTTGACGCACTGGTTGCCATTCTGCGCTATTGTTCTCCTGACATTTAACTTCCCACTCGGCGAGAATTTCCTCTAGCAATAGCCGCAAGTCTCTGGGAAAAAATGTCTGTCCTTGGTCTAATTGCTGACTAAGGTTGAGTATTTGGTCTTTAAGGGCAATGGGAACCCGAATAGTCTGAGTTTCTCCATTTTGCCATGCTCTCTTACGTCCTGCGCCGCCGCGCCATCCACCTCTTCCTGACATAATTCACGCTCCATTTCTGGACAATTTACCTGACTCCTTTAGCCTAGCATCCTTTTTTGATTTTGTGTCAATATCTATAAGCCATGTATATTAAGGATTGAGTTCGTAATCATCCCCCCTATTTTTTAGACTAACTATACTCTGCTTAGATATACTCCATAGCCAGTAAAAAGTTACCGTCAGCAAGGGCAGCGAATTAACGGGATTTTCCTGAGTTTCTGGCTCAAAATCCCGACAATCGATCGCCTCTTCCGAAAAGGCACGCATTGGATGCACCGCACATTTCAAGCGATAATCTCCGGTACAAAAAACACAGCGACTACAGGGAATTCGATGCAGCTTTTGCAACTGCCGGCGCCCTTGGGCAACAGCAAGAAAAAGGGCAGTAAAAAAGAACAGCAGCGTTATCCAGATTGCGATCGGACAAAAGAGCGGTATTAGCCTTAACATAAATCTCGATTTTTGTCAATTAAGGAATAATTACAGTTTGCTCAGAAAGAAATTCCTGTGGAACTAGAGATCGCCAGAAACTAAAAATCTCTTGACTGACGCTGTAGGGGTGGGAATAGTGGAAAAAATAACGCCCTTTGTGACAACTCCAAATGCGATCGCCTGACTTTAACCAGGGTTGCCATCCCTGCAATAAATGCCGATCAATTACCGTATCGATATCTCCCCCACAGACTAACAGGGGTACGGGAACTGTCCCCGGGGGGAAATGGGCATTCTGATAGAGATTATGGGGAGAAAGGGACAATAATAAATCCTCTTCCAAGAGATAGCGATATTCTTGGGTTAAAGCGCAGGATTGATGACCAAAAAGATTGTGAACCGATTGATTGAGCAGAGTTTGACGAGAACAAGGCAGTAATTTTGATAGCACATAATAATGAGCTTGCCAATCGATCGCCGGATAGACTCCCACAGAGAGCAAAGTTAAGGATTTTACCCTTTCTGGATAACGACGCGCATACAGTAATCCTACTAATCCCCCCGTGCCGTGGCCGACTAAATGCAGCGGTCGATCGCATTGTTTCAGGTAATCTTGTATTAATACTAAGGCAATATCAAGAGAAGCTGGCTGATCAAGAGATTGACAGTATTGCCAATCAGCGATCGCAATTTCCCTGGCTAAACAATCCAACACCGGGCGATCAAAACGGCGAAAACTGGGGTTAACATTAATCCAAACTGCATCAGGTAATCGAGACATAATAATCAAGGATATAGGGGATTTTTTAGCGATCAGTAAACAGTAAGGCTCTTCGGTTTGTGTTATGCAATGGACGGGGGTTATAAGGGATGGAACCCATATATAGAAAGGCATTTAGCGATTTTTGTCAATTATTTTCGATCTAGAGCGAACTAATCAATTAAATCCCTTGCCAGATAAGGATTTAGTCGATTTATGCCCCCCTATCGAACCATATCAAGTAACGAAGATCCATCAGTAGTCGGTGAAAAGAAAGCTGCGAACTAGCCACTTAATACTATTCACTGGTAACTGATAACTGATAACTGGTAACTGATAACTGATAACTGATAACTGATTGATAGCTAACTAAACGCCAAATTCGCCCTTAAGTCCCGCGACCCAAGTTTTGATCCGTTGTTCAGTTAAATCGGATTGGTTGTCTTCATCGAGGGCTAAACCGACAAATTTGCCATTTTTTAGGGCTTTCGACTCGTTAAAATCGTAACCTTCTGTCGGCCAGTAACCGACAGTTTTACCCCCCAGGGAGGCGATTTTTTCTTCCAGTATCCCCAGAGCATCTTGAAAGTTATCCGCATAACCGATTTGATCCCCCATCCCGAAATAAGCGACCTTTTTGGAGACGAAATCAATGTCATCCAATTCATCGTAAAAACCCGCCCAATCGCTTTGTAATTCGCCGATATTCCAGGTGGGACAACCGATAATCAGGGCATCGTAGGGGGCAAAATCCTCGGTAGAAGCGGAGGAGATATCGTGTAATTCTACAATTGCCTCACCTCCAAATTCTTTCTGAATCATTTCCGCCACCGTTTCGGTTTTGCCGGTTTGCGTGCCAAAAAATAAGCCAATTTTTGCCATAAAATTTGTCCTTGTTGCGAAATAAGTGAGTTTAACTCTTAATTCTCCTTGATAGGGAATAAAGCCCCTGATTACAGTTTTCTCTCTCTGAAACTGGCATTTCCTGCCGGCAAGAACTACAGTACCAATAAGAGCGAGAGCGTCCAATGTGATGCAGCAATTTGGTGTTACAACAGGTACAGTAAGGCATAAGGGACAGTTAGAAAGATTGATCAGCGGGGAAAATTAGGAAAATCGATAGTTTATCCTAATCTTCCTTGAAAAAACTAGGCTTCTATCGCATTTAAGGCTTTTTCTACTCGTTTAAAGTCAAAACCCATCGCGCGTAAAGCGTGCCAGAGATGACCTTGTAAAAAGAAGAAAGCGAGGAAAAAGTGGGCATTAGCCAACCAACAGCGCGCCGTATGTACTCCAAAGGGCAATTTCACCGTGTCGGCAAAGTAGGGAGCAATTCCTAACTTCACTTCTAAAATTGGCCCGTAAAATTCGACTGGATAAGCGAGGGTATTTACCCCACAGAAATAGGCGGCCACGAAACCAGCTAGGGCAATTCCGCCCAAAGAATAGGATAAAATGGCTTCTCCAGAGAAAATCAGCACATTTCTCGCCCATTTGAGCGGGGGAACGATAATATGCCAGATACCGCCCCCAATTAACATTAAACCGACGTAGATATGACCACCGACTAAATCTTCGAGATTGTCCACAGTAGCAAAGTGGGTTTGATAGCCATAGATAACCCAAGGATCGAGGGTTGGTTCACTAACGACTCGGACAGCGCCGATAGTTGCGTCGTATAATCCCCCCCAGTACATAGCTTTGGCCACTAATAATAATGCAGCTATACCTAAAAAGAGCAGATGATGACCGAGAATAACTCCTAATTGTCGGGGTTCACTCCAATCGAAATGGAATTTTTTCCCCGGACCGGAGGAATCTTTCAGGGTTTCTGGGACTCTTAACAGGTGAAATAAGGCTCCTGCTCCCAAAACTGCCGAAGAAATCAGATGAATTGAGCCAATCACGAAAAAGGGATAGATATCGATGATTTGCCCCTTTTCTCCGACTCCAAAGCCTAAAGTGGCCAGGTGCGGCAGTAAAATTAAGCCCTGTTCTGCCATGGCTATATCGGGGCGATACTGGGAAATTTCAAATAAGGTGAAGGCTCCTGCCCAAAAAGCGATTAAAGCAGCTTGGGCAACGTGGGCAACGATAAATAAGCCTGATTTATCGGCAAAACGGGCATTTCCTGCCCACCAGTCGTATTCGATCTGAGGATTATCGTAGGTCTGCATGGCATCTTTTAACAAAAATAGAACCAAGCTTATTGATAATTATATGCAATAAGCTTTAAGTCTTAGTCTAGAATAATTCTCAATAAAGTCAAGTTAAGAATTGTTACAGTTGCTCGGCATACTTTAATACATCAGTATTTTTAGCCTGATCAGCCTTTGAAAATCAAGGCTTTTCAGCATGAATCTTGGATCGCAGCTAGAGTAATCACCTCAAATAATTGAGAATAATTATTAATTAATTTTTAACAAAGACTAGAGGATAATTAGCTTGTCATCACTTAAACAAGCGCATAATTGGGCATTAAAGAGCATAAATAAGCTTAAATATGCTCTTTATTTAATTTTTAACCTGAAATCTCTTTTTTATTCGATAAAATACCCGCCGGCGCTATTCGCCTCCCCGTCGGTTGTGGTAAGGGACTTGCGCTTTGATAATGTACCTTTTGGGCGAACGCAGTTCGCCCCTACATTGTCGACAAAATCCGTTACTGTAGGGGCGCAAAGCTTGCGCCCTCCGATCGATTGGGATATGATTCTCACGCAAGTCCCTAAGCTGTACTGAATTTAAACTGCGTCAGAGTCTCTGAGCGCCCATTTATAGGGATTGCAGCCTCTGGATTTTCCTTTCTCTCCCCTCCCCAGTTCTGAAAAGATACTTAATAGAGCCGTAGATTAACAACATTGTCGTTAAAGTCATGGCCATAATTAGGGGGGCAATTTTGGCTAACCAGAAAGCCACGAAGATTATGCCGATTCCGTCAGCGAGTAAGATGGGTAAACGTGGCCCTATGCCATGGTCAATAATTTTTTCCGTGCTTGGCTGCAGTTGAATTTTGGCTAAACATTGAAACCAAATTTGACTGACTAAAACTATTAAAGCTCCCCATCCTATCCAGAGGGCAGCCACATAAAAGCCCGACAATTCTAAAACAATTGTACTAATTGTAACCATAAAAAAGCGATCAAGGCGAGGATCGCTGGTTTTTTGCTGAAATTGGGCAATTTCTGCCAAGTCCACCGCTGCCATGCGTGCCTGTTCTATACACATCACCAGGGTACCTAGGGCAAGAATAGCAGCGGATAGGTTTTCCGGTGAGAATATTTGGGAGATTATGCCTAAACTAGCTGGAAAAAACAGTAAAAAAAGGATCGTTCGTCTCATCTATTCGGGGTGGGGTCGGATTAAGATAAGAAATGCTCTTGACTTGATCATTTCTGTAATGTCTTGTTTGCCTCCTTTTCAAAATGCTCTCCTTCTCACCCAAGCTTTAACCCATCGTTCCTATGTTAATGAACAGTCCCAATTGACGGAAAATAACGAGCGCCTAGAATTTTTGGGCGATGCGATTTTGGCTTTTTTGGTGGGCGAACTTTTGTATCAAAAATATCCCGCCATGAACGAGGCAGAATTAACCCGTTTGCGGTCAAATTTGGTCAAAGAAGAACAATTAGCGCAATTAGGCATCGAAATCGGCCTGGGGGAGTTAATGCGTTTGGGTAAGGGGGCAATTAAAGATCGGGGGCGATCGAATCCTACCCTATTAGCGGACACTTTTGAAGCGATAATTGGGGCTTATTATCTAGATTCGGGGTTAAATGCGGTTAAAAACTATCTGCACGGGCTTTTTATCCCTGTAGCCTCTCATTTAGTCTCTCAACAATCGGAATCGCCATCTTTTATCGATGCCAAAAATCTCTTTCAACAGTGGGCGCTGGCCAATTTCGCCTCTAATCCAGAATATGCGATCATCGATGTGACAGGACCCCCCCACGCTAGGGAATTTACTGCCGAAGTGCGGGTTAATAACCTTCTCTACGGTACAGGTAAAGGTAAACGGAAACAGGATGCCACCAAAGCGGCTGCCGAAGATGCTTTAAAGCGCTGTCAATGGCAATAATAAATAAGGCCAAACCTACTTATCTGAGGGGCCACCAATTAACTTTATCCCTGGTGGCACTGTACACTTCTTTTAAACCCTCGGCATCCAGTACCCGAATTAAATCCCCCGTCGATTCTGAGGCAATTAATCCCACGTTTTGCAATCCTTTTAATACCTGTTCGACGGTGCGTTGATTGAGTTGACAAGCGCGAGCAATCATATCGACGGATAGATCAAAAGTATAGATATTTTCGGCACTCGGTTGACTGCCTAATTCTCTTTCTTGATAGATTAAAGCTCTGAGTAAAGTGGCTACAGCTTGGGGTGGATAGCTACTGCAATTAAGCAAATGATACTCGAATTTTTGCTGTAATTCAAATAAAAAACAGTACCGTTGACGAAAACTTTCGTTATCGTTGTAAATCTTTTCTAGCGCCGATAAGGGAATTTTCAGGACGTGGGTAGTTTTATAGGATTCCACCAAACAGGGAAAGGCGCGACTGGCTAAACCATAACTAAAGGGTAAACTCCTCATGCCAAAACAGCCGCCGGGGTAGGTAATGGCAATAATCCGGTCGAGGGGGGTGCTGCGGACGACGATTACACCCTCATTCAAAATCACATACAAAACATCTAGAAATTCATCGGGGAGAAAAGCCGTATAGACTGGACGATTGGAAAATAGCGTCTCTAACTTGAGATTGTCAGCATCCAGATACTGACTTAACCAAGCCTCCTCTAGTCCGCGAAAGAGAAAACTCTGGTTAATCAGTTGTTGTAGGAGGGTTGTTTTTTTGGTTTTGACGCTCTTGCCCATAGTCTCAAACCTAGATGTAGCACTGATTCCATCTTCTCACAGTTTCCCTTGTTATCACCTTATTTCCAATTTGTTTTATAAATGTATTGAAATTTTGTTTTCCATGCTGTAGGATTAAACTACACCTGAAAACAGATACAACCTCAGAGTAAAGCTTAGGAGCGCCGCCGATGCAGTCATCCCAGTCTTGTTTATCCCTACTCATGGCAACTGTCCTGACGGGAGGAATGCTGGCATCTTGCACCCCATCCCCCACCAATAGCGGCAATGACAGCCAAAAACCCGTGACTGTGACACTTGTTTCCTATGCTGTCACCCAAAGTGCCTACGAAAAAATCATTCCCAAATTTGTCGAGGAATGGCAACAAAAAACGGGGCAAAAAGTAACTTTTGAACAGAGTTATGGTGGTTCCGGTTCCCAAACTCGTGCCGTTATCGATGGTTTAGAAGCGGATGTGGTAGCGTTGGCTTTAGCTTTGGATACCAAGAAAATTGAGCAAGCGGGATTAATTCAACCCGGTTGGGAAAAAGAAGCTCCCAATGACTCTATTGTTCATAAATCTGTAGTGGCTTTTGTTCCTCGTGATGCCAATATTAAAATTAATAAATGGTCAGATCTAGCCAAGGATAATATTAAAGTTATTACCGCTAATCCCAAGACTTCTGGCGGAGCGCGCTGGAATTTTCTCGCTCTTTGGGGTTCGGTGACGCAAGCGGAAGGCAGTGAACAAGCGGCGCAAACTTTTGTCGAAAAAGTGTTTAAAAATGCGCCAGTTTTACCTAGAGATGCTCGTGAATCTAGTGATGTATTTTTTAAACAAGGCCAGGGAAATGTGCTAATTAATTACGAAAACGAGATGATTCTCGCTAACCAAAAAGGTGAGAATTTAGCCTATACTGTTCCCACTGATTATAATATTTCTATTGATAATCCCGTGGCGGTTGTTGATGCCAATGTGGATAAAAAAGGTACGAGAAAAGTGGCGGAAGCTTTTGTGCAGTTTTTATTTACCCCAGAGGCACAAAGAGAATTTGCTAAGGTGGGGTTTCGTCCCGTTGAACCGACGATAGTTAAAGAGTTTGAGAGTAAATTTCCTCAGATAAAAAATCTCTTTACCGTGCAGGATTTAGGCGGTTGGGATAAGGTACAAAAACAATTCTTTGAAGATGGAGCCTTGTTCGATAAAATTCTGACTAAAGCTGGTAAATCTTAAGGAGAAAAACCATGGATAATCAACCTCAATGGCAAACTATTAATCATCCCCAAAGTGATTTACATCTCGATCAATCGGGACTTGATCGCCCCACGTCCCGACGAATAAAAATTCGGGTTCCTAAACAATATATTAACGAGCCAATTATAGCACGTTTAGGGTCTTTTCCAGGTCTAAAAGTGAATATATTTTCCGCTTTGTTAGCTGCCAATAATAATCAAGATGGCTGGTTTGATCTACAACTACAAGGCAACTCTCAAGGTATAGAAAATGCCCTTTCCTATCTGGCAGATTTAGATGTAGAAGTTTGGTATGATTCAGCACAAGTTCTTGAAGAAGCGGACAATTGGTAATCTCTAGCAATAATAAACAATGGCTAACCCACAATTATCTTTATCTCCCAGTCAACCCCTGAAAAAAGTTTCTATTCCTTGGGTAATTACCATTAGTTATCTAGTGGTTTTGTTGGTTTTACCGGCAGCGGCACTATTTGCTAAATCCCTAACTCTTGGTTTTGCCGAATTTTGGCGTGTTGCCACTTTACCGATTTCTTTATCCGCTTACCAAGTCACTTTTTTTACTTCCTTAATTGCCGGACTGATAGACGGAGTTTTTGGCACTATTATCGCTTGGGTATTAGTGCGTTATCGATTCCCGGGTAAAAAAATTGTCGATGCTTGTGTGGATTTGCCCTTTGCTTTACCCACTTCTGTTGCTGGTTTAGTCCTAGCCACAGTTTACAGTGATAACGGTTGGCTCGGTCAATTTTTTGCCCCCTTTGGCATTAAGATATCCTTTACCATTTTAGGGGTTTTTGTGGCGATGTTATTTATCGCTTTACCCTTTATTGTCCGCACCTTACAGCCGGTTTTACAGGAAATGGAAAAAGAGGTAGAAGAAGCGGCTTTATCCCTCGGTGCTTCCTCTTGGCAAATCTTCTGGCGAGTTATTTTTCCCACAATACTACCCGCTATTTTAACAGGAGTTGCCCTCGGTTTTGCCAGAGCGATCGGTGAATATGGTTCTGTAGTTATTATCTCCTCTAATATCCCCTTTAAGGATTTAATTGCCCCAGTTTTAATCTTTCAAAGACTAGAGGAATATGATTACACAGGGGCGACAGTAATCGGCATGGTTTTATTACTGGTTTCTTTGTTCATGTTAGTAGTAATTAATTTCCTGCAGCAATGGGGGCAAAAATACAGGGTTAAGTAAAGGGTAAAAAACATTAGAGTATAACCGGAGACAGATCAAAATGCTGAGTCTAAAAAAATCAACCAAACCGAAAGAGCGGGATTACAAACCCCTACTAATTATCATCGCTCTTGTCTATCTGGCACTATTATTATTTATTCCCGCAGCGGCAGTATTTTACTATGCTTTTCGCAATGGATTCCAAGCTTTTTTAGAAGCGGCGGGAACTTCTGACTTTATCGAAGCGGTAAGATTAACAGTAATTATTGCCCTAATTACTGTACCTTTAAACACAATTTTTGGACTTTGTGCCGCTTGGGTAATTGCTCGCAATCAATTTCGTGGTAAAACTTTATTAATTAGTTTAATTGACTTACCTTTTGCCGTTTCTCCCGTGGTAGCGGGTTTAATGATTGTACTGCTCTATGGGCGCAATGGTTGGTTAGGTTCTTTTTTAGAACTTTTCAGTATAAAAATACTTTTTGCTTTACCCGGAATGGTATTAGCAACTATATTTGTTACTATGCCTTTTGTCGCTAGAGAAGTTATCCCAGTCTTAGAAGAAATTGGCTTAGAACAAGAGGAAGCGGGGCGCACTTTAGGGGCAAATGATTGGCAGATTTTCTGGCGCGTAACTTTACCCAATATTCGTTGGGGGTTGATGTACGGAGTGCTGTTAACTAATGCCCGGGCGATGGGGGAATTTGGGGCGGTTTCTGTGGTTTCTGGCAGTATTTTAGGTAGAACTGCCACCCTGCCAATTTTCGTAGAACAGGCTTATAAAAATTATCTCACTCCTGCTGCTTTTAGTGCGGCGGCTATTCTCGCCTTACTAGCGGGAGTTACTTTAATTATCAAAGAAATTCTCGAACGTAAAACCGCCCACAAAATTCATACTACTTAACTACAATTAACCTAAAAATATGAGCGGGCGTTGGGTTTCATGCTTCAACCCAACCTACGTTCTACAAAAAACCTAAAAATTATGAGTATTACTATCCACCAAGTTTATAAACGTTTCGGCAATTTTCAAGCCTTAGATAATATCAGTTTAACCATTCCTGAAGGCAAATTAGTCGCCCTCCTCGGACCATCGGGATCGGGAAAATCCACCTTATTACGTTCAATTGCGGGATTAGAAAGTCCCGATAGTGGCGCGATTATCATTAACGGACAAGATACCACCCATCTGGATCCTAGACGGAGAAATATCGGCTTTGTTTTCCAACATTATGCCCTATTTAAACATTTAACTGTTCGTCAAAATATTGCTTTTGGCCTAGAAATTCGCCAGCAAAAATCGCCAGTAATTAAGAAAAAAGTTGAGGAACTATTAGAATTAATTCAATTACAAGGATTAGGCGATCGCTATCCCGCCCAATTATCGGGAGGACAACGGCAAAGAGTAGCTTTAGCCCGCGCTTTAGCCATTCAACCGAATGTATTATTATTGGATGAACCCTTTGGAGCTTTAGATGCAAAAGTTAGAAAAGAATTAAGGGTATGGCTGAGAAATTTACACGAAGAAGTTCACGTTACCAGTGTTTTTGTTACCCACGATCAAGAGGAAGCAATGGAAGTGGCCGATACGATTGTTGTGATGAATCATGGTAAAATTGAACAGGTGGGTTCTCCCGCCGAAATTTACGATCATCCAGCCACACCTTTTGTGATGCAGTTTATTGGGGAAGTGAATATCTTACCCAGTTTAGCAGGATTAGGAAATGGACATCATCCGGGGGATAATTCCACCGTTTTTATCCGTCCCCACGACCTCGAAATTATGCCCAATCAAGATGGGTTGAATAGTTGGGCAGTGGTAAAAAGAGTTATTCATTTAGGCTGGGAAATACAGGTAGAATTAATGTTAGCTGATGGGGAAATGGTGGTAGCTTACCTCAATCGTGAGGAATACAAGCAATTACAGTTACAACCAGAACAAACGGTACATTTAAAACCGAGAAAAGCGACCCTACTCACTGATTTTGACAATAAAAGTGAGAAAGTTATCGATTATTCAATTTAAAAACTTTAGTTGTGTTACAGCTTTTCTGATCAAGATGAAGTTTAACCAGATGTTCATCGACTAGGGAAGACAATCTCTCGGCTGGCTGTAATTCTGGCGAAAGCGGTTGTCAAGGATTGAGATGGCCCTGTGTTTGTTGTGGGAAAAGGGTTTTATCAATTATGCAGGGCTGATTTGTAAGTAGCCGGTTGCGGGTTCAAATCCCATTTAACAACTTTTGATTCAAGGGCTAATTTAGTAGTGTGATTGCTCTAAAATAAGGTCATCGCCCAATCAGTATATAGCAATGACCTTAATCGCTGTCATCGATTACGACATGGGAAATCTGCACTCTGCCTGTAAAGGACTGGAAACCGTGGGTGCAGTGCCGAAAATTACCGATTCTCCCCTAGATCTCGAAAAAGCTGACGCTATTGTCTTACCCGGAGTCGGTTCTTTTGATCCTGCCGTCCGGCAAATTCGCGCTCGTCATCTCGAAAAACCGATCAAAGCGGCGATCGCTAATGGTAAACCCTTTCTCGGTATCTGTCTCGGTTTACAAATTCTCTTTGACTCATCAGAGGAAGGTCAAGAGGCGGGTTTAGGGATTATTCCGGGGACAGTGCGCCGTTTTCGCTCGGAACCTGGCATTACTATTCCCCACATGGGTTGGAATCAGTTAGACTTCACCCAGCCGGATCATGCTCTTTGGCAGGGATTACCCCCGCATCCTCACGTCTATTTTGTCCATTCCTATTATGTTGATCCCCTTGATAGTCATCTGACTGCCGCCACCGTCAGCCACGGCAGTCAAACGGTGACAGCAGCGATCGCTCGTGATCGTTTGGTGGCGGTGCAGTTTCACCCGGAAAAATCCTCGACTAATGGCTTAAAAATTCTGGCTAACTTTGTTGAACAGGTGCAAAAATTAGCTTTAGTCTCCTAAATAAGCCTTTAAAACCCGCTCGTTTTTTTGGATTTCGCTGGGAATGCCATCGGCTAAATTTGTCCCTTCTGCTAATACCCAAACGTAGTGACAAAGGGACATAATCACATCCATATTATGCTCGATAATTAAAAAGGTAATTCCCTGACGATTCCATTCGATAATATGGTCGCTGATTTGACCGATTAAAGTGGGATTAACTCCGGCGGCTGGTTCATCTAATAAAATTAATTTTGGCTCGGTCATTAGCACTCGGCCAATCTCTAATAATTTACGCTGTCCTCCCGATAAAGCCCCCGCATAATCGTGCGCTTTTTCCCCCAGACCGATCGAATCTAATATGTCCAAAGCTTTGTCACGATTTTCCTGTTCCTGTTGGCGAATTTTTGCCCCCTGAAACCAGACTTTGAGAAAATTTTCGCCCGTTTGTCCAGGACTAGCTAAGAGCATATTTTCTAACACCGTTAATCGGGATAATACCCTGGCGACTTGAAAAGTTCTTACACATCCTTTTAGGGCAATTTGATAGGGAGGCAGCTGATGAATGGGCTGACCATCAAGAAAAACTTCCCCTTTATCCGGGCGAATAAAATTAGATAAAAGGTTAAAAAGTGTAGTTTTGCCGGCTCCATTTGGTCCGATTAACCCGGTGATGCTGCCCTGCGGCACATCCAAATAAGCATTATTGACGGCGCGAATGCCTCCAAAACTTTTCGATAATCCTTTGGCAGAAAGTAACATATATAAATTATGAATTATGAATTATGAAGTGGGAAGTGTTTTCAGTGAAGAGTAATCGATGAACTGATAACTGATAACTGATAACTGATAACTGAAATTATTTTCCCAAAGTTAACTCCTCTTTTTTGCCGAGGATACCCTGGGGGCGCCAGATCATTAAAACCATGAGCAGCAGACCGATAATCATAATCCGTAAAGCCCCTAATTGGCTATCATTAAAAATATCTAATTGGGGCAGAATAAAGCGAGTCAGGGAATCGTAAGCCCAGAAAATTACTGCTCCTAGTAAGGTGCCGGCATTGCTACCAGAGCCACCGAGAATGATAATAATCCAAGCGTTAAAAGTCAATAACGGCTCAAAATTAGTCGGGTAAATAGTGGTTAATTGCCATGCTAAAAAAGCCCCGGCTAAACCAGCGATCGCACCGCCTAACATCAAAGATTGTAACTTATACCAAAAGACATTTTTTCCCAAAGCCCGGGGAATTTCTTCATCTTCCCGAATCGCTTTGAGGATGCGTCCCCAAGGCGATCGCAAAAGTAATTCTAAACCAGTATAAACGAGAGCGAGGAGTATTAAAACTACCACCATCAGCCCCGCTTTGTAATTATAATCATTCAAGGCAATTACACCGTTTATATACAGAAAAAGCAGTATTATCGCCCCTAACAACCCCCAAAAGATTAAAGCTCTCTTTTGCGTCGGTTGATAGCTTTTACCGCTAATTTGCCCCGCTTCGCGCCATTGTCGTTGCAGATTGCGCCCCAATTGCCAGAGAGCAAAGATAGCAAGCAGGGTAAACAGGGCAATAATTAATAATTTGACGGGAAAACTGGGATTTATATCCAAAGGTAGGGGATAACGTTGTAGTCCGAAACTACCCTTCGTTAACCAATCCTCGTTAAGCACCAGCAAACGAATTAACTCAGACACCCCGATGGTGACAATCGCTAGATAATCGGCTCTTAATCTCAGGGTGGAAAAACCGATGGCTAATCCCAACAATGCCCCTAGGATCGCCCCGACAATAGCGGCAAAAATCATCGGTACACCCTGTAAAGTTAATAAAACCGTTGCATAAGCCCCTAAAGTGGCAAAAGCAACGTGACCAAAGTTAATTAAGCCAGTAAATCCCCATTGTAGATTTAAACCGAGGGCAAAAATCGCGTAAATACCCGCCCAAATTGTCAGGGAAACTAAATAATCTGTCATCTTAAGTAAAAAGTAAACAAGGGGTTGGGGGAGTGGGAATTATCAATTATGAATTATCAATTATCAATTATGAAGTGGGCAGTGGGGGAGATGGGGGAGATGGGGGAGTGGGGAGATGGGGGAGTGGGGAGATGGGGAGAAAAAAAGCTGATGGCTGACGACTGATCACTGAAAAAGCTGGTTACTGCTAGTATAATATCAGTTAAAACGGCCTCTGTAGCTTGATGGACAATTGTGACGAGCGGAGGGTGCTAGGCTATCAATACTGAAAAAACCTTGTCCTGTTAATTTCTATGCCTCTTTTGATTCTAATTGCCGATGATGACCCCGGTATCCGCCTAGCGGTCAAAGATTATTTAGAATTAGCAGGTTATAGTGTGGTGGCGGCGAGTAATGGTTTGGAAGCTTTGAATTTATTGGATACCTATCATCCCCATCTTTTGGTATCGGATATCAAAATGCCCCGTTTGGACGGTTATTCTTTGGTGACTAAGGTGCGGCAACAGCCAGAATTTAGGTTATTACCGGTAATCTTTTTAACCGAAAGAGGGTCAACGGAGGAAAGAATTCGCGGTTATCAAGTGGGTTGTGATATCTATCTTCCTAAACCTTTTGAGATGGAGGAATTAAAAGCGGTTATTCGCAATCTTTTAGAGCGAGCGCAAATGGTGCAAAGCGAACGTCAATATCAGAAATTAAAACCAGAAGAAAGCCCCAAAACTAGGGATGTTTTAACTTCTTCTTTACAGGACGATTTTAAGTTAACTAATCGCGAGCGGGAAGTGTTAGAACATTTAGCCCGGGGACTTTCTAACAGTGAAATTGGGCAAAAACTGCATCTTAGTTCTCGCACGATCGAGAAATATGTTAGCAGTTTACTCAGAAAAACCAATACTAACAATCGGGCTGAATTGGTTCGTTTTTCCCTCGAACATAGATTAATCGATTAGCTGAAAGAAAAAACTTAAATTTTGTTTTTTACTTCCTCCAAAAGACTGCCACAGGAGTCTAAAAGTAGCTCGATTACGCGGTCAAAACCTTCACGACCACCGTAGTAGGGATCGGGAACTTCTTTTTCTGGGTGATAACGAGCATAGTCACACATTAACTTGACCTTTTCTTGATATTTTCCTGTCCGATCTAGGGATAAAATATCTTGATAATTGGCTTTATCCATGGCTAAGATTAGATCAAAATTCTCGAAATCTTCGCGGGTAAATTGTCTGGCTGTCCCTTGCAGAGGAATACCGCGTTTTTTGGCCGCCGTATTCATGCGAGAATCGGGAGGAGAACCGATATGATAACCGGCAGTCCCCGCAGAATCACAGAGGATTTTATTACCTAATCCTTCTTGTTCAATCAGATAAGTCATGATATTCTCGGCAGCGGGAGAACGACAGATATTTCCTAAACAGACGAAGAGTAGTTTATAGGGCATAAATTCACTGGTAGAATCATCACTAAATTGCCAATTATAGGGCATTTCTAACATCCCGATAAAGATTTATCCTCAAAAAACTCCTCGCTGTCCATTAACCTAATTTTGGCTAATCCCAAGCTTTCTAAATAATCTTGCCACCCTTGGGGGGTATCTTCGATCGCTAATAATCCTAATACCCTAGCTACGTCTGCTACCCAGGGTAGGGTATGAATTCTATAACCCTGCCAGTTTACTTCTAAGGATAACCAAGCGGGAATCTCTTGGGGGTTAAATTGTTGGGAGGCAAGATAATCAGCTTGAAAGCAGTAAATCCGAGGTGGTTTTTGACTCTCTAACAAGGTTAAACACTCCTTCTAATCTGGACATTAATCTCTTGACTCGTATTTTAGGGGAACCTCAGCATAATTTTTGTTAAATATGAACTTCTCTTGTCAAGAAATAGTTAAGTTTGCTCAAGACAATTTACCCTTAATTCTCCCCTAAGCGAGGACGAATAATTAAATAAATTGCCGGACCGATTAGAGGCAATAGGGAAATTACCGGCAACAGGAAAGGATTTTTTAACCCCCGTCGGGTTAGATCATCTTGCAGCAAAATTGGACATAATACGGTTAAAAGACAGAAATCTAAACTCATAACATGAATAAAACGGCTAGTTTGCCACTGATGCCAAAAATCAGACCAATTGCCGTTAATTAATCCGTAAGCGATTAAAATTGCCGCAGTAATTAGGGCAATTACTCCCAACCAAGGTGAGTCTAAAAGTTTAATGACCAGATTTTTTTTACCGGTAAAATTGCTGTTGGGTTGACGGAGAGTTAGATAGGGTAAAATAGCGAAAGCACCCACGGCAAAGGAGGCAAAAGTAAAGGGCCACGCGATGATTTTTTGGTCACGACCATCGATAATTAAAAGGCTAGTGTAGATAAGTGGCCAAACTCCCATCAGGTTAAAAAGAGCGATAATTAACGGGTTGATATCTTGCCATTTCCCAGTGGAAAGATCGATAATTAAATTCACTGTATCTGGTTGATCAGGGGGTGCTAGTAAAAAAGCGTATAATCCGAAGCCTAACCAAAGTAACCCGAGAATAATTTTTGTTAACATGGGAGTAGATAATTAGGTTAATTGAGTAATCGGGTCTTCAGCATATATATTACTAGAAAAGTGATCAAAAAATCAAGCAATATTACCTAATCAATGATCATTAAGTAGGTAGGCGTTAAAAATTATCAGATGCCCCCTTATTAAGGGGAGATCCCCCCGCCTATCGGCACCCCCCTTATCAAGGGGGGCAGGGGGGATCGAACCTAAAATCCATTTTTAATTTAATTATAACCAGCTACTTAATTTTTAGGGAAGACGACGAGGATTCATGGTTTCTCCTGGGGTAATTTCTGCACTTTGAGAGTGGAGTAAGCGAGTTTGTTCGAGGATAGTTTCTAAGTCTTCATCCGAGAATTCTTCTACATAGTTTAATTTCACTTCTTCTAGGAAGATAATTAATAACATCTCGATTCTTTCTAGACTGTGACGGGATTGTAATTCCCCAGCGAGAGATTGCCCGAAACGCTGGACTAATTGCTGCAATAAACGTTCAAAAACTTCGTCTTCCTGGGTAATCTTGTCAGCTATATTAACAAAAGATTGATACAATTGACTAGATAGACGATTGCTCAAGTCAGTTTTTAACCCTTTCATACCGGGTAATCGCAATAAGCTCTGATACGCAGGAGTTTGACTGAGAATTTTCTCGATATTGTATTTAATTAAAGCTTCTGCTTCCGGTTTAACTTGCGGTAAAACCTTGTCAACGGTGCTATTAACTACTAACCGAAAAATTTCGATAACTTCATTAGTATCATTGAGATTATTATAGCCGCCATTGAGGGATCGATCGAGAAATTTCTCCACTTGTCCCCGTCGGATATATTCCTGTATTTGATTAATAATTCTCAGGACAATTATCTCAGTAATATCTTTAGAAATTAGCGCAACTAAACCTTTAACTGCCTGTTCTTTAATCAACTTTAAGTTAATAATTTTAACTTGGTCTAGGCGAATAACGGTAGGAATAAATCGCAACCATCTCCAGATAGGAACAAACAGAAAAATATCATACCATCGCCATAACATAGCCTCGCGCCAACGCAGGCCTTTATGAGTGCGAGCAATCCACCAAGTTCTCAGCATAAATTCCCAGAAAAAGATGGTACCAAATAAAAAATCGATCGCCTCAAAGTTATCTATCGGTCTCCCATCTTCTCCCAGGGGACGAAAATAATTAGTTTCTATTAAAGGTTGAATTTCTTGATTAAAAAATTTCAACTCTTTTTCCCAGCCATTTTGACTGAGATAATCCCAAGTCCAAAACTTCTGAAAGGCTGCTTTTGCGGAAACATTTTCTGTTTTAAAAACCCGCAAGCGCATTTTATTTTTAATCTTTTCTAAAGTCCCAGTTTTCTCCGCCGAGGCAAAGGGATTATTATCGACCATATTGACACTATTCTGGCGCAAATTTTCTAAAATTTTCTCAATCTCTTGGCGATATTCTCCCAGATTAAACTCTGGGTTAAAGAGTTTTTGATTAATTATTTGATTAAGTTTATTAACCGTATCTAAATATTCACTGGTACTGCGATAGGGTTTAATCCCTTTCACCACATCATACTTAGCGATTCCTTTAACAAAGGGAATTTCTAGGGGTTTATCGGGAGGTATTTGTAATTCTTGAAAGGAAATCGTCCCGAATTTTATTGGTTCATTAAATCTTAATAAAGTTATTTGCAAGCGTCCCTGTAACCAAAAATCTCGCAGGGGAATATAGGTTAAATCGAAAATAACCAGAATATAATTACATAACACCAATAGGGCCATGCAAGTCTCAAAGAGATTGCGCGGGGAAAAACGACGGTTTCTGCTCACGGGGTTTTTAGTCAAAGTCATTAGCCTAGAAAGCACACTTTGACTATGGTAAACCGAAAACGCCTAATTTTTTGGACCAAAAGCGATAGAAGTAGTGAAAAAAGGAGCGGTTAAACTTAGTTCTGCCTCAGCAATTAATAGATGTGGTCTTCTATTCTGTGATAGCATCCTAGCAGATTCAGTTATATCCCAAGTTACGGCGTTTTTCCTAAAGATGAAGCCTCGTAGCCTCCTAGGGTGTGTTAATAAAGTATTGACAATGTAAATACATCCTGCCTATACTACAAGTATGGATGTCTATTTTGTCCTCAGTGGCATTACTTTTGTTTGGAATGACGAGAAATCTAGGATTAACCCGATCAACCATGACGGTATTACGTTTCAGCAAGCAGCAGAAGTCTTCTTCGATCCACTGCTGGTTGTTGTTGATGCAAGTCGCAATGATGAGGCACGAGATGCGATCATTGGGTTAGATAGACGGTGGAATCTCCTGTACGTCGTTTATATTGAGCGTGAAAACGACATCATTCGGATCATTTCGGCTCGCAAAGCCACACGCAAGGAACGTGAGTATTATGAAAGTTGAGGCATTAAAAAAACGACTGGAGAAAAATCGCCCTATGACTACAATCACGATTCGTATTCCCGAAGATGTGATTGAAGATTTAAAGCGGGTTGCACCGTTACTTGGTTTCTCAGGTTATCAACCTTTGATCCGTGCTTACATTGGACAAGGGCTGCGTGCGGATTTGGAGCGTCTAGAGGGAGATACAATTTCTGCTCTCGTTGCTAGTTTGAAGCGTCATGGTGTAAGTGATGAAGTGCTGCAAGAAGCGTTGAGTGAAATTACTCCGCGTTAGTCTAGGTTTTCGGCCTCCTAGGTTGAGTTGAGCGAAACAATACGGGGTCGAAAATGGCTCAATTCGATTGAAAAAGCGAAACCCAACCACCTCAACGGTTGTTATTACTTATATAATAGACTACATAAGCTTTATTGATCGCTTTGTTCTATGTCCGAATCAGCTGCTGGAATTTCTGTTTCCAAACCCCAAAATATCTGGAAACGACAAGTTAAAGTCAATCTGAGAAGTCTCTTTAGTACCCTGGGAAAAGCCGCTCTTAACGGGGCATTTTTGCAGTGGGATGATCTGGCCGAAAATGGAGTAGAAGTTTTAGATGATCTTGGTTTAAGTCGGACTCCGGGGGAATTAGCGGGTTTATTAATAAGTCAATCGCTAATGAAAGCGATGAAAGGATTACTTAAAAGTAATGCTGATTTACTGCCCCAAGAAGTTGAAAAGCTGCCTTTAAAAGAACTTTACCGTCAGATTACCGACTTTTTAGAAGAGCCGGAATTAATTCTCGATCAAGATTTTTTTGAGCATCCCGAAAGATTACCTATAGTCGCACCAATCCAAGCAGCTTTTTTACGGTGGTTAACAACAAATAATTTAATCAGTAATTCTCAGGAAGCGAAGAGCCTAAGTAACCGTTTACCAGCTTATTTTGTCTTAGCATTGCAGGAGCAATGGAAAGATAAACGAGATGAATACAGTCTGCTTTTAGATGAAATCGACACTCCTTTTAACAATGCTTGGAAACGAGAAAGAGGCTGGTTACATTATCGAGCTTGGTTGCAAAAACAGATCGATGAACCTATTTTTTGGGAAACCTTTAGTTTAAAGCAAATTTATGTACCTCTACGGGGATTTTATGAAGAAAAAGAAATAAAAGCCACCCCAGACACAGATTACCATCGAGAGCCATCATTTAAACGCATTGTTATCAAACTCCAAGAGCAGTTAGAAACATGGTTAGAAGCGGCAAAATCCGATGATGCTATCCGTTTATTGACCGGTGGGCCGGGTAGTGGAAAATCCTCCTTTTGTAAGGTATTTGCTGCCCAACAAGCTCGCTTAGAAAAACAAGTTTTATATATTCCCTTGCATCGCTTGAGTTTCTCCACCGATTTAGTAACAGCAGTTCAAACTTTTGTTCAACATGACGGTTTTTTACCAGAAAATCCCCTAGAACCGAGGGATCAAGATTTAAAATTACTAATTATCTTTGATGGCTTAGATGAGCTATCTATGCAGGGAAAAATCGCCCAAGAAGTCGCCCACAATTTTATTAATGAAGTACGAGAAAAAGTCCATCATTTTAATCAAAATAAAACCCGTTTACAAGTGTTGATTAGTGGGCGTGATGTGGTGGTACAATCCAATAAAAATAATTTTAAAAAACCTCAGCAAATTATCACTATTTTACCCTATTGGGTTGATAAAAGCGATGATTTTAGCGATGTCGATAACTTATTAAAAGTCGATCAACGTGATCAATGGTGGCAACAGTATGGGCAAGCTAAAGGGAAAAACTATGCACAATTACCGCCGGAATTATCGGGGAAAAATTTACAAGAAATTACCGCTCAACCGCTATTAAATTATCTTATTGCTCTCACTTTTGAACGAGGCGAGGTTCAATTTTCCCAAGAAACTAACCTCAATAATATTTATGACAATTTGCTCAAGGCAGTCTATGAGCGAGGTTATGAAAAAAATAGTCCAGGCCACCGGGCTATAGAAGGGATTACAGAAAAAGATTTTGTGCTAATTTTAATGGAAATTGCCCTTTCCTGTTGGCATGGTAATGGTAGAACCACCACCGTTATAGAGATTGAAGAACATTGTGAAAATAATGGCTTAAAAAATCTCCTAAAAAATTTCCAAGATAGTTTTCAAAGCGATTCCCAAGGGAGTATTACCCGTCTTTTAACAGCCTTTTATTTTCGAGAAAGTGGCGATTTACGAGGCAGCGAAAAAACCTTTGAATTTACCCATAAAAGTTTTGGTGAATATTTAACTGCCCGCAGAATTGTTGACCGAGTTAAGCAAATTCATAGGAAATTACAAGACAGTGAAAATGATTATGACAATGACTATGATCCCAGACAAGCTTTAATCGCCTGGGCGACTTTATGCGGACCGACGGCAATAGATGAATATCTTTTTAGTTTTATTGTCAATCAAATGCAATTACAGTCCCCAGATGAAGTGAAACAGTGGCAGAAAACTCTGGGTCATTTAATTGAATATCTTTTGGTCAAAGGAATGCCGATGGAGGGTTTAAAAAACCGCCCCAATTTTCAGGAGGAAATGCAACAGGCACGCAATGCCGAGGAAGCTTTATTAGCGCTATTTAATGCCTGTGGGCGAGTCACCGAAGAAATTTTTCCCATTCAATGGCCTTCTCGTGAAGCTTTCGGCAATTGGTTGGCCCGTCTTCAGGGACAAAGAATAGATTTTGAGCCTATGTTGGTGTTAGATTGCCTCAGTTTTCTTGATTTACAAAACTGTCTGTTGATACATCGAGATCTTGGCGGGGCAAATCTTCAAAGGGCAAATTTTGCAGAGGCAAATCTTAGAGGGGCAAATCTTCAAAGGGCAAATCTTGAAGGGGCAAATCTTCAAAGGGCAAATCTGGTCGGGGCAAATCTTAGAGGGGCAAATCTTAGAGGGGCAAATCTTAGAGGGGCAAATCTTAGAGGGGCAAATCTTGAAGCGGCAAATCTTGCAGGGGCAAATCTTGCAGGGGCAAATCTTGCACGGGCAAATCTTAAAGGGGCAAATCTTGAATGGGCAAATCTTAAAGGGGCAAATCTTGAATGGGCAAATCTTAAAGGGGCAAATCTTGAATGGGCAAATCTTGAATGGGCAAATCTGGTCGGGGCAAATCTTAGAGGGGCAAATCTTAGAGGGGCAAATCTTGAAGAGGCAAATCTTGAAGGGGCAAATCTTGAATGGGCAAATCTGGTCGGGGCAAATCTTGAAGGGGTTAATTTTAAAGATGCTAACGTCAAAGGGACGATTCTCGATACGGAAGTTAAAACCGAGTGACTCTTCTAGGTTCTGTGTGATAAGTTTAACTTACAATATGATCGATCAGTCTTTGTGTCCTTTGTGTCTTTGTGGTTCGTTCCACCCCCTCGCTAGGAAGAATGTATCTTAGAATACATTTTACCCACCAAACCCAAGAGAGCCGCCTTAGATATTCTTCAACAGCTTATCCCTACCTAGGATGAAAATAATTATAAATTTCCTTAGCTAATTGTTCCCCAATTCCTGTCACCTGTTGCAATTGTTCTAGGGAAGCTTCGCGAATATAATCCAGAGAATGAAAATGAGCTAATAACTCTTTTTGTCGCTTAAAACCTAAACCCGGTATCTCATCCAGACGGGAACGGCGACTTTTTTGCATCCTTTGTTGTCGGTGAAAGCTAACAGCAAAGCGGTGCGCTTCATCCCTGACTCGACGCAATAATTGCACTCCGGGTTGTTCCTTATCCGTCTCTAAAGGAGAGGATTCCCCTGGTAAAAAAATCTCCTCTCTCTGTTTAGCTAAACTAACAACTTTTACCTGTTCTAATAAATTCATCTCCCCTAAAACTGTCACCACTGCCGATAATTGTCCTTTTCCCCCATCAATCATGACCAAATCGGGAAAATCATCACTTTCGGCAATATTATCGGGATTTTCGGCATAACGACGGAAACGCCGGCGAATTACTTCTGCTAAACTGGCAAAATCATCGGAATGGCCGATTTTAACCTCGGGATTTTTGATTTTATAATGACGATAATGTTGATTAGCGGCCACCCCATCGATAAACACCACTCCCGACGCGACTGCATTAGAACCCTGAATATGAGAAATATCATAACCCTCGATGCGGTGGGGTAGTGCCGGTAAATCGAGAATTACCGCTAAATCCTGCAAAGACTGTAAATCTCGGTCGGCGCTTCTTTTCGTCTTTTCTAACTCATAAAGAGCGTTTTTCTCCACCATAGCTAATAAATCCGCTTTACTTTGCCGTTGGGGGACAGTTAACTCGACTTTGCGACCCTTTTTTTCCCTTAACCACCCCGCTAACACCTCACCTTCCGGTAATTCGCAGGGTAACAGGATTTCGCTAGGAATTTCCACCCCTTCCACCGATAAATAATGTTCTTCTAGGACTTTTTGCAGGATTTCTCCCTCGTTTGCTGACTGACTATCGGCAAAAAATCCCAAACGTCCCACCAAACGACCAGAACGCACTTGGAATAATTGTATGCAACAATGCTGCTCGTCCTTAGCTAAAGCGATCGCGTCCCGGGATACGGTATCATCAGGTAAAGAGACTTTTTGATCGGTATTAAGGGCCTGTAATCCGCGAATTTGATCCCTAATCGTGGCCGCTTGTTCAAAATCTAGGTTTTCCGACGCTTCTAGCATCTTTGTCGCTAATTTCTCTAATAATTCTCCCGTTCTTCCCTGAAAAATCATCGCCACTTTCTGCAAGGTTTCCCGATAATCTTGGGGACTAATTAATTTTTGACAAACCCCCGGACAACGACCGATATCATAATTTAAACAGGGACGGTCTTTAAAAAGAGGTTGGGGACGTTGACGCAGGGGAAAAGTGCGTTTAATTAGGTGTAAAGTGTGGCGCAGCAGCCTAGTATCGACGTAGGGACCATAATAACGGTCTTTTTGGTTATTTATGCTACGTTTGCGGGTGATAAAAATGCGCGGGTAGGTTTCCGACCAAGTAATACAAATGTATGGATATTTTTTATCGTCCTTGAGGAGAGTATTAAAATGGGGCTGATGTTGTTTAATTAGATTAGCTTCCAGGGCCAAGGATTCTGCTTCCGTGTCGGTGACGATAAATTCAATTTCTGTCACCTGTCGCACCATCAAAGCAATGCGGGGACTGAGGGGTTGACTGGGACGAAAATAGGAACGGACTCTAGACCGGAGTTTTTTGGATTTACCGATGTAGAGAATTTCGCCATTTTGGTCGCGCAGGAAGTACACCCCCGGTTCGAGGGGAATTTCCCGAAGACGATTTTCTAGGCGATCGAGGTCTTGGATTAGGGTAGAGTTAAGATTATTCCCGAACATCTTTTTATATTAGGGTTTGCGGCAAAAAGTTTGTCTTGGGTGTGGGGTGTGGGGTGTAGGGTTTTACCGATTTTCAGGGAAAAAGTCCAGGAATTTTCCCCCCCATTACTCCAATGGCCGGTACTTTTGGATTTCAAAAAGGTCTAAAAGTCTTATCGAACAATGTTTTTAGATTTATTCAGCAAACCCTATGTTAGAAAAAAAAATTACGTCAGTGGGTATTAGCTGACGTTTGGCAAGATATTCGGGGCAAATCTTCACAAAAATTAATAGGCTTCTGATTCGATTTGCTTAATCGGGACGAAACATTCCCCGGGGAGAAGAATCGGTTTATTGTTAAAAATCAATTGGCCGCGATGATTGTCGCGGTTAATAGCGACACCGAAAGGACGTTTACTAACTCTGCTATTGAGGGTACAGTAGATGCGATAAATGCGTCTGGCTGCCCGTAAGACAGTAGGATCTAACAAAATTGGGATTTCCATATCGACACGCTGTTGTTCTGTTTTCTCGGATAGGGCCACCATCTCACTCGTCTCCCCACGATTAAATTGACGTATTTATTAAATCAATGGTATATGACGATTTCGGAATTTGTCACTTTTGTTAGAATTCTAAAACTTTCAGGATGGCCTGGCCCATAGCTTGGCATCCCACTAAGGTCATACCTTCTGAGAAAATATCTCCAGTACGATAACCGAGGTCTAAGACTTTTTCTACGGCTTTTTCCAGCGATGCTGCCGCTAAAGGCTGATTTAGCCCATATTTTAACATCATAGCAGCACTGAGAATCTGGGCGATCGGATTGGCTTTATCTTGGCCGGCGATATCCGGGGCCGAACCGTGGACGGGTTCAAAAACTCCCACCCCAGCAGTCCCTAAACTAGCGGAGGGTAACATTCCGATACTACCGGTTAACATGGCCGCTTCATCGGAGAGAATATCACCGAATAAATTGCCCGTGACGATAGTATCAAATTGTTTGGGGGCCCGGACTAACTGCATGGCTGCGTTATCGACGTAGAGATGAGACAGTTCCACATCGGGATAATTAGCGGCCATTTTCGTCACCCGGTCGCGCCAGAGTTGGGAAACATCAAGAACATTAGCTTTATCGACGGAACAGAGTTTCTTGCCGCGTTTTTGGGCAATTTCAAAGGCTACCTTAGCGATGCGGTCCACCTCCGATTCCAAGTAAACCATGGTATTTACACCGCATTTTTCTCCCGTTTCTGTCTCAAAAATCCCCTTCGGTTGACCGAAATAGACACCCCCGGTCAATTCCCGGACGACCATGATATCCACTCCCTCGATAATCTCCCGTTTGAGACTAGAAGCGTCGATTAATTGCGGAAAAATGGTGGCAGGACGCAAATTAGCAAAAAGACCTAAACCAGATCTTAAGCCTAATAATCCCGTTTCTGGCCTTTGCTGCCGGGGTAAATTATCCCATTTATAACCCCCGATAGCGGCCAGGAGAACAGCATCACTATTTTTACAGGCGCTCAGGGTTGCTTCGGGGAGGGGACTGCCGGTTTCATCAATGGCTGCCCCTCCAATTAAAGCGGTTTGGAAGTCCAACTGGAGGTCAAATTTTTTAGCGATGACTTTCAGTATCTCTACGGTGACAGCGAGGATTTCCGGCCCGATGCCATCGCCGGGTAGTAGGGTAATGCGATACTGTTGCGTCATAGTTCTAGAACGGTAAAATAGGTCAGACTCTTGATTATAACATAGTTAGGGTTGGCTGAATAAATCTAAAAACCTTGTTGGATAAGGCTTTTAGACTTTTTTCCCATCAAAAAGTGCCAGCGATTGCAGTGATTGGGAGGAAAATTCAGATACTTTTTCCCTGAAAATTAGGTCATTGAACCCCTGAAAATCGGTAAAACCCTACACCCTACACCCTACACCCCACACCCGGCCTCCAGGAAAAACTTTTTCAGCAGACCCTAATTAAACAAGCAGTTAATCCCCGATAACTAAACTAATTCCACATGGGAATCATCCCCAATCATAAAGCGTAAAGCTTTTGGACGTTGGGGTGCGATTTCTAATTTTGCCCGTCGTCCAATCACACTATCAACTATGCGCTGATGAATGCCAATAATCGTGGCATCTTTGAGAATTACACTGTGTTCTATGTCGGCATCGATTAATTTTACTCCATTAGCCACACTGCTATAGGGACCGATAAAACAATTCTCGATGTGACAATTTTCTCCAATAATGACAGGACCGCGAATGGTACTATTAATAATTTTACTACCCTGACCAATTTGTACCCGTCCGATCACCTGACTATTAGGATCAATTTCTCCTAGTAAAGCGATTTCTAGAGAGGTATCGAGGATAATCCGATTTGCTTCTAATAAATCATCTTTTTTACCGGTATCTAACCACCAACCCAGTAGTTTATTGGCTTCTACGGCTTTATTTTGATTGATTAATTCTTGGATAGCGTCGGTAATTTCTAACTCACCCCGGCCCGAAGGTTGAATAGATGCGATCGCTTGGTGAATGGTGGGGGCAAAAAAATAAATCCCCACCAAAGCTAAATTTGAGGGGGGTTCTTTGGGTTTTTCGACTAAGTATAAAACTTTGCCGGTTTCATCTACTTTTGCCACCCCAAAAGCACTGGGATTAGACACTTTTCGCAGGAGAATTAAAGCATCAAGGGACTGTTTTTGGAAAGAGTCTAAAAAGGGCGATAAATCATCCTCAATTAGGTTATCACCCAAGTACATAATAAAGGGGGAATCTCCTAGGAAAGATTGGGCAGTTTTGACCGCGTGAGCTAATCCGGCTGGTTGATCTTGGCGAATATAAGTTATCTTAGCCCCAAACTGTTCACCACTGCCCGTGGTCTGACGAATTTCTTCCCCAGTTTCGGGACTGATAATAATGCCAATATCGGTAATTCCTGCGGCGACAATTGACTCGATTCCATACCATAAAATCGGTTTATTGGCCACGGGAACTAACTGTTTTGCCCCAGTATAAGTTAGGGGACGTAACCTCGTACCTTTACCACCAGATAAAATTAGCGCTTTCATAGTTTTAAAGATTAAATAGTTGGTTGAGCATAGCTTTGAGAGAATCCCGCCAATAGGGAGGAATATAACCCAATTGTTGCGAGATTTTTTGACCGGAAAGAACCGAATAGGCCGGACGCACTGCCGGGGTAGGATATTCAGCAGAAGTAATCGGAATTACTCTCTGAATTTTTAGGGGAATACCGCTTATTTTTGCCTCCTCAAAAATCGCTTTAGTTAAATCAAACCAACTGGCGACACCGCTATTAGTAAAATTATAGATTCCTGGGGGATTATCGGCATTAATTAAAAGCTGAGTAATGGCCGTGGCGATATCTTTGGCCCAAGTGGGACTTCCCACCTGATCAACAACTACTTTTAACTCCTCTCTTTCCTTACCTAATCTCAGCATAGTTTTGACAAAATTACTTTTGCCATAACTACCGTAAACCCAAGCAGTCCGCAGGATAATTGCCTGAGAATTAACAGTCTTAATCTCCTCTTCTCCCCTTAACTTTGATTGTCCATAAACCCCTAAAGGATTAGTTAGATCGGTTTCTAGATAGGGAGTATTTTTTCGACCATCAAACACATAATCGGTGGAAATATGGAGAAATTTAGCTTTAATTTTCTCGGCAGATTCCGCCATAATTTTCGGGGCTGTAGCATTGATAGAATAGGCTAAATCTGGCTCGGTTTCGGCTTTATCCACTGCCGTATAAGCGGAGGCATTAATGAGATAATTGGGGTGAATTTCCCTAATTAACTGGCCGATTTTTTCCGAGTTGGTTAAATCTAGTTCTTCTCGACCGATACTAATAACTTCACCTAACTGGGGTAAAGTTACTTGTAACTCTTGTCCCACTTGACCTTTAGCACCAATTAATAAAACTTTTTTCATCGTCTTTAGGGGAAAACTTCCACGGATTTAAAGGGTTGTCCAGCTTGGTCTTTAGGGGAGAGAATCGGGGGGACTTCTAGGGGCCAATCAATCCCTAAATCGGCATCATTCCAGGCGATGGTTTTTTCGTATTGGGGATAATAATAATTAGTGGTTTTGTAGAGAAATTCTGCTCGGTCGGAGAGGACTAGAAAACCATGGGCAAAACCTTCGGGAACCCAGAAAATACGTTTATTTTCCGCACTTAAAACACAGCCTACCCATTGCCCAAAAGTGGGGGAACTTTGACGCGCATCCACTGCCACATCAAAAACACTACCGTTCACTACTCGCACCAGTTTACCCTGGGGATTGGGGATTTGATAATGCAATCCTCGCAGGACATTTTTTAAGGACATAGAGTGATTATCCTGGACAAAAGTGGTATTAACCCCAGTTTTTTCTCGAAAATCTTTCTGATTAAAACTCTCCAAGAAAAAACCTCGATCGTCTCCGTAAACTTGCGGTTCAATAATTAAAACATCAGGAATTTCCGTCGGAATAACTTTCATAAAATCGGAGACAATATAACTTTTGCGGGTAGTTTAGCACAAAAGAGTATTTTTTTCTAAAGTTTTTTATTAATCTTTCCTCGGTAACTGAATAATGATAAGATGAGCCTAACTTAGTCAGAGCATAAACGACGTGGTACAAGTCTCTACACACACCGCTACTCAATCTATCCCCGTGGAGGGAGAAGCCTTAAAAAACTGGTTACAGACTAGGGCTAATCAGATTATCGCTGGCGATCGACTCAGTAAGCAAGAGGCCCTGGCTTTAACTGCGATCGAAGGTCAGGAAAATATTTTCAGCTTATGTGAAGCTGCCGATCGCATTCGTCAGGCCTGTTGTGGTAATACGGTGGATTTATGTAGCATTATCAACATAAAATCGGGAAGTTGTTCGGAAAATTGTAGTTTTTGTTCCCAATCCGTCCACCATCCCGGACAAGATTCGCCTATCTACGGTTTAAAAAGTCGCGAGGAAATCGTCAGCCATGCGAAAGCGGCAGCCGACGCGGGGGCCAAACGCTTCTGTTTAGTTAGTCAAGGTCGGGGATTAAAGTATAATAGCCCCAAATCCAAGGAATTCGAGGAAATACTGGCCACAGTTCAAGAAATCATCGAAACCGCCAAGATTAAACCCTGTTGCGCCCTAGGAGAGTTAACCCTTGCCCAAGCGCAAGCCTTAAAAGAAGCCGGAGTTACCCGTTATAATCACAATCTGGAGGCTTCCGAGAATTTTTATCCTAACGTCGTCTCCACCCACAGTTGGCAGGATCGGGTAGAAACGGTAAAAAACCTGAAAGCGGCAGGAATTCAGGCTTGTACCGGCGGAATTATCGGTATGGGGGAAAGTTGGACTGATCGCATTGATTTAGCTTTTTCTCTGGCGGAATTAGAAGTGGAATCAGTGCCGATTAACCTATTAAACCCCAGAAGTGGCACCCCTCTAGGTCATTTACCCAAACTGGATCCCTTTACTGCCCTAAAAGCGATCGCTATTTTCCGGTTTATCTTACCCCAACAAATCCTCCGTTATGCTGGGGGACGAGAGGCGGTGATGGGAGAATTGCAAAATCTGGGGCTAAAATCGGGAATTAATGCTATGCTGATTGGGCATTATTTGACCACTCTAGGACAACCCCCCCAACAGGATCAGGCGATGTTGGCTGATCTTAGTTTAATAGGAGGAGAAGCCCCCATCCCCGGTGAATACCAACCCCAACAGGCAACCTAAATCACGTCGAGGACGAGAATCTCCGCCGCGGCGCGCTTCCGCATCGGTTCCCAATGAGTTAATCTGGGCCTTGATTGGTTTGCTGCTGACAATTTTTAGTACATTTGTTCCAGTGAGCCTAGCTAGTTGGTCGGCTGCGGGTCTATCTTCGCAAAAACTAGGCATAACTTACCAAATTGGGGCAGTATTATTAACGGCCTGTCTGGGGGGCAAAAATGCTGGGCTTCTCGCCCAGGTGGCCTATATTTTTCTCGGTTTAACTTGGTTGCCGGTGTTTGCCCAGGGTGGGGGAATGGGTTATCTGAAAGAACCCAGTTTTGGCTATATTTTAGGCTTTATGCCGGGGGCATGGCTGTGTGGTTGGCTGGCTTTTCGCTGGCGGGCTAAGATAGAAACTCTGGCTTTAAGTGCCTTTGCTGGTTTGTTAGTGATTCATCTGTGCGGTTTATTATATATGCTGGGATTGTCGATTTTTCAGCCCCAAGCCGGTCAAATCACCTTTCCCGATAGTTTGCCCACCCTATTTATGAATTATTCAGTCTGGCCATTTTTAGGGCAGTTAGTAGTAATTTGTGTGGTGGTAATTATTGCCTTTTTCTTCCGTAAATTATTATTTTATTGATGCCACAGCCAATGTTTAAAAAAAATCGCTGGTTTTGGATAGTGGCGGTGATTGGTCTAATTTTAGACCAAGTAACTAAGTATATAACCGTGCAGAGTTTTGAGCAAATTGGTGATACTTTCCCGATTATTCCGGGGGTTTTTCATTTTACATTTGTGATTAATACCGGGGCGGCTTTTAGTGCTTTTCGGGGCGGTGTTGGTTGGCTCAAATGGCTATCCTTATTAGTTAGTTTGGGATTAATGGCTTTTGCTTACTTTGGACCGCATTTAAATCGTTGGGAACAATTAGCCTACGGTTTTATTTTAGCAGGGGCTTTCGGCAATGGTATCGATCGCTTTTTGTTTGGTTATGTGGTGGATTTTCTCGATTTTAGATTGATTAATTTTCCTGTTTTTAATCTGGCTGATGTCTTTATTAACATCGGGATTATTTGCCTCTTAATTTCTACCTTTCCCCACAAGTCAAGGGTCCCGTAGGGGCGAAGCATTCGAGCGATAACCTATCGCTGAAACCGTAGATTTCCTATCCGAATGCTTCGCCCTTACTTTTTCTGTTCAAATGCAAGTGGAGTGACTCTTAAATTATTACAGATATATCAGCAGCCGTCTGTAAGCATCCCACCGAAAAACTAATGCGCTCCGGGGTTTGGGGCGGCGCCACGCCCCCAACGGGTAGGGTTGATTCATGAATCAACCCTACTATGAATCAACCCTACTATGAATCAACCCTACTATGAATCAACCCTACCCCTGCCTCCTGCCCCCTGCCTCTGTTATGCTCGATCGGGTGAGCGATGCCCACCCAAAAAACTATGCTTCTGTTTCAGAAATAGAGCGATCGAATTTACTAACTAACTGAGGATTTTCTGACCAAGCATCGATAATACTCATATTACCATTGAGAAAATTCTGTTTAATAGCGCGGCGTTGAATTTTGCCACTGGCAGTTTTGAGAATTGTTCCCGATTTAGCCAAAACAATCGCATGGGTCATAATTTCGTGTTCTTCGGCGATTTCCTGACGAATATCAGCAATTAATTTAGCCGTATCTAATTCGCCGCTGCGACGTTCCAATTCCTGGACAATAACTAACTGTTCCTCGCCATTATCTTCAATAGAAAAAGCGGCACCATAATCGGGACGAAAAACCTCATTAAGATGCTGTACTGACCATTCTAAATCCTGGGGATAATGATTACTACCACGGACAATAATTAAATCCTTAATCCGTCCCGTGATATGTAATTCCCCATCGAGAAGAAAACCTAAATCTCCCGTGCGTAAAAACGGTCCTTCTCCTGTATCGGCAAGATAAGCTTGAAAAGTCTCTTTGGTTGCGTCTTCCCGTTGCCAATATCCAGCGGCCATACTGGGGTCACTGGCCCAAATTTCGCCCACTTCATCGGCTGCACAAAGGGTGAAAGTATCGGGATTAACGATAGCTATACGGGTATCACAGACGCGACGACCACAACTGGGGACGTATCTAACTCCCGTAGTTCGATCAGAGCCTACAGGGACAATTTTACCGCGTTCGTAGGCGGTGGCATCCAAAGCGGTGATAATTGGGGTGGTTCCCTTGGGTTTATTGGAAATCAAGAGGGTATATTCAGCTAATCCGTAGGCAGGGGCGAAAGTTTGCCAAGAAAAGCCATAATCTGCAAAAGTATCGACAAATTTGGCCATGACCTTTGGGTTAATCGGTTCGGCGGCATTTCCCGCGGCCTGCCAACTGCTCAGGTCTAATTCCGCTAAATCGGCAGCTTTAATCCTGCGAGTACAAAGATCATAGGCGAAGTTGGGGGCCTGACTATGAGTAACTTTGTACTTAGTAATATTTTTTAACCACTGCATCGGACGCTTAATAAAAGCAAAGGGAGACATGAGATAGCAGGGTGTACCGTTGTAGAGGGGGACGGTGATACCCTCGACTAACCCGTAATCGTGAAAATAGGGCATCCAAGTTAGGGTAACGCTATCCGGTTCGTAACCACAAGCTTTTTGCAAGTAACCGCAATGGTGCATCAGGTTAAAATGACTTAGCATCACCCCTTTGGGGATATTAGTCGAACCGGAGGTATATTGCAGATAAGCAAGCGCCGATTTATCCACCTGGGGATCTTGCCATTGGTCCGCTAGGGAAATATCAATACTTTCGGTAGTAATCCATTTCATTTGGTCGAATTCTGGGAATTCTTCCTTAACACCTTCAATAAGAGTCAGAATACTTTCGGTAACTAGGGCAAAGGTGGCATTAGCATCCTTGACAATTGCGCGTAAACGGGGCAAAGTGCGCTTAAGTCGTCCCGATTCCGGTGGGGGGACGGGAATGGCAATCACTCCCGCGTAGAGACAACCACAAAAAGCGGCCACTACTTCTAAACTTTGAGGATAGAGTAATAGGGCGCGTTCCCCTTGGGCCTGGTATTTTTGCAAATAGGCGGCGATTGCTCTTGCTTGGCGATCGAGTTCACTGTAGGTTAAAGGTGGGGTTTCTTTTTTACCATCGATAAGAAAAGTGTAGGCATGGCCCTCTGGTTGTGCCGTGGCGCGGTAACGTAAGAGTTCTACTAGGGTTGCAGGTTGAATTAGGGTTTCAGTCATCGTTGTTATCGGGCTTATTGGGGGCCATTGTATAGAAGTTTTAAGATATTTGCCCATGGCGCTAGGATAAAGTGCGGAAGGCGATCGGTCAAGGTATAGGATTAAGTTATTGGTTATAATTAAATTAAAAATGGATTTTAGGTTCGATCCCCCCTGCCCTCCTTGATAAGGTAGGGTTGATTCATGAATCAACCCTACCCTTGATAAGGGGGGTGTCTGATGATTTTTAACGCCTACCTACTTAAGTTATTGGTTAAAATCCCCCCGCCTTATCTCTGCAATTGTGAGAAAAAGCTATAATTAATCAATCCTAAAATACCTGGAAAAAGTCATGACAGCCCTAGACATGATCCCAGAAGTTACCTGTCCCCCCACAGATTTATGGAGTGATGAACCACCCGTGGAAAGTGATCTAAACCTGCAACAGATCATCATTCTCCTTAGTTGTCTAGAATTATTATGGCGCGAGAGGAGTGATTACTACGCTTCGGGAAATCTAACCATCTAATACAACGAGGAACAACTAAAAAAGCGCGATTTCTGGGGTCCTGATTTTTTTGTGGTTTTAGATACCGAAAAGCGTCCCCGCAAAAGTTGGGTGGTTTGGAGAGAACAGGGTAAATATCCCGATGTAATTGTCGAGATTCTCTCCGATTCTACGGCCAATATTGACCGCAATAACAAGAAAATTCTCTATCAGAATACCTTTCGCACTCCTAATTATTTTTGGTTCGATCCTAATAGTTTAGAATTGCAGGGATTTAGACTAATTGAGGGACAATATCAAGCCATTTCTCCCAATGACCAAGGTTATTTATGGAGTGAACAGTTAGGATTATATTTAGGTATATTTGACCGTAAACTGCGTTATTTTACCGCCAATGGTCAATTAGTCCCCACTCCTCAAGAAGCTGAGTTACAGCAACGACAGGCAAAAGAACAGGCTATTTTAGAAAAAGAGCAGGCTCTTTTAGAGAAAGAAAGGGAACGTCAGGCTAAGGAAAAATTAGCCCAAAAATTGCGAGAATTAGGCATCGATCCCGATACAATTTAGGGGAAATATTATTTTCTAGTAGCTATGGTGACAGCAGCGCCCCTAGTGGGTGTAATTATGGGCAGTGATTCCGACTTACCCACCATGAAAGAAGCGATCGCAGTTTTAGAGGTTTTTCAGATTAGCCACGAAGTCGCCATCGTCTCAGCCCATCGTACCCCCGAAAAAATGTTTGAATACGGCAAAAACGCTCATTTAAGGGGAATAAAAGTGATTATCGCTGGAGCCGGCGGCGCTGCCCATTTACCCGGGATGGTGGCATCTTTAACCCCCTTACCCGTGATTGGAGTTCCCGTAGTCACGCGCACTTTACAAGGGTTAGACTCTCTCTATTCAATTGTACAGATGCCCGCAGGCATTCCCGTGGCCACGGTGGCGATCGGTAATGCCAAAAATGCCGGACTTTTAGCGGTTCAAATTCTCGCCACTGGTAATGCTGATCTTTTAGAGCAAGTTATCGCCTATCGTCAATCCCTCACCGATTCCGTCCTCGAAAAACAAAGCAATCTTCAACGACTAGGCTATCAAGACTATCTAGGGCAGAGTTCACCTAAGTAGGGTAGATTGAGAAAAGATTAAGTAACAAATTATGAAGTAATTATGCGTTGGATCACCGCTTGTGTATTGAGTCTATTGCTCTTTTTTGCCCTACCCATAGCGGCTTATGCCGATAGCCCGACTATTAGCGAAGAACAGATTAGAGAAGGGGAAGTTATCGCCGAAAAAGCCCTAGAAGCCACAGAAAAAGGCGATTACGCCCAGGCCGAAAACTATTGGACCGAATTAGTCGCCAAATTCCCCACTAACCCCGCCGTCTGGAGTAATCGCGGCAATGCCAGAGTCAGCCTCAATAAATTAGAGGATGCGATCGCTGATTTTAACCAAGCGATCGCCATTGCCCCCGATGCCCCCGATCCCTACCTCAATCGCGGCACCGCTTTAGAGGGAGAAGGCAGATATCAAGAAGCGATCGCCGATTATAATAAAGTTTTAGAACTAGATCCCAATGATGCCTTTGCCTATAACAATCGCGGCAACGCCGAAGGCGGTTTAGGGGACTGGGAAGCCGCCGTCAAAGACTATCGCCAAGCCACTCAACTAGCCCCGAATTTTGCCTGGGCGCAAGCTAATCTGGCTCTGGCCCTGTACGAATTGGGCAGATATCCCGAAGCAGTCCAAAAAATGCGGAATATTGCCCGCAAATACCCCATGTTCCCCGATGTCAGAGCCGCCTTAAGCGCCGTTTTATGGACCCAAGGACAACAGGGAGAAGCGGAAAGCAATTGGGTAGCCGCCGTCGGCATGGATACCCGCTATCAAGACCTCGACTGGGTAAAAAGCGTGCGCCGTTGGCCGCCGAATATGGTTCTAGCCTTAGATAAGTTTCTTAACTTAAAGTAAAGAATTACTAAATATGGTTTGCTGAATAAATCTAAAAACCTTGTTGGCTAAGACTTTTAGACTTTTTGTCAATCAAAAAGTAGCAAATATGGGAGTGATCGGGGGGAAAATTCAGGGACTTTTTCCCTGAAAATTAGGTAATTGACCCCCTCAAAATCGGTAAAACCCTACACCCTACACCCCATACCCCACACCCCACACCCTGTCCCCACGAAAAACTTTTTCAGCAGACCCTAAATAGTAACTTTTCTAGCAGTAGCGGGGCTGAGGGTCTAATTATCCTGAAATCAGCGACTAAGATACAATTGAGGTCTGATAGTTCCATTATCCTCGATCGAATAACCCGGCTCTGGAAAGGAAAAGGAATAGCTAGAACGGGCCAATGGCTCAATGCTATAATCCAATCACAGGGATAGATTGGACTCTATCAGTATCCGCCGCTACTGTACACCTTAAATCTTAGCCAGAATGCCAGATTTACACTTGCTTAATTCTCATCCACAGGCCCTAGAAACCGCCTTCATCGCCACTGCCGACCGGTCTTCTTCCTCCCTTCTATCCCTCGACCTCGCCAGAATTAATCAACGTTTTGACTCCGCTAACGCCGCAGAAATCGTCGCTTGGAGCGCGGCCACCTTTGGGGAAGGTTTAGTGATGAGTACCAGTTTCGGCATTCAAGCGGCGGTGATGTTGCACCTCGTCACCGCAATTATCCCCGATATTCCCATCATTTGGATCGATACCGGCTATCTTCCTCCGGAAACCTATCAATTTGCCGAAGAATTAAGCCAACGCCTCCATTTAAACCTGAAAGTTTATCAATCTCCCCTCAGTCCCGCCCGCATGGAAGCAATCCACGGTAAATTGTGGTCAAATAACGATCTCGACTCCCTCAATCTCTACGACAAAATCCGCAAGGTGGAGCCGATGCAACGGGCCCTGAAGGAATTAAAGGCCACCGCTTGGTTAGCCGGTTTACGTCGCGACCAAACCGACCACCGCAAAACTCTCCAATGGGTCAATCAACAGGGCGAACGTTACAAAATATTACCGATCCTTGACTGGAATGCCAAAACCATATACCAGTATCTGACTAAATACGATCTCCCCTACCATCCCTATTTTGATCTGGGTTATGTCTCCGTCGGCGATTGGCACTCCAGTCGGCCTTTAACCGCCGATGATAGCAACGAACGAGACACCCGTTTCAAGGGTTTAAAACAAGAATGCGGTCTTCATTTGCCCTTAACCCCCGGAGAAGCACAAAGTCTCGACGCAAGCTCCCTATAACTGCCGGGGTGGAAAATTTGCCGGTGCGATCGGTTCCTAGACGTTAGACAATGGTTAATGATTATTAATCCCCCATTAACCATGGCTATTTTAGAAAGCTTTCTCGAAGTCGGCTCTCTCAAGTGGTTTTATCGACAGGTTAACCCCGCTCAACAACCGGACACAACCCCCGTGATCCTACTCCATGGTTTACCCGCCCATGGCTATATTTGGCGGGAATTATTGACCAGTTTAGAAGAATATAACATTAATGCCATTGCCCCCGATTGGATCGGTTCCGGTTTATCCGCTAAACCCGATGCCAGAGATTTCGCCTACACACCTAGCGCTTTTTGTCAAGCCTTGGCCGATTTTATTCAAGCTCTCCAATTGCCGAAAATCTCCCTGATTGTCCAGGGTTTTTTAGCCTCCGTCGGTTTACAATACGCCCTAGAAAATCCCGATAAAATTGAGCGCTTGATCGTTTTAAATACTCCCCTCTCCAGTGATGTTAAATTACCCTGGATAATGAAACAATGGGGGCTACCTTTCCTCGGAGATATGGCGACTCAAGACCCCTTATTAGTCGATCGTACTTTAGAAACTGGTAGCGGTTTTGTGATTAGTGATGCAGATCTGGCTATTTTCCGTCAACCTTATCTAAAAACTTCGGCAGTGGGTCGCGCTTTACTGGCCACGATTCGCAATTTAAACCTATCGAAAACTATGGCAGAAATTGAGACAGGTTTAGAGAACTTTGAAAAACCTATCCTTTTTGTCTGGGGAATGGCGGATCCTTGGTTATCTTCTGTCACCGTTGAAAAATTAGCTACTAAATCAGGAGTGGAATTAATCCCCCTCGCGGAAGCGAAACACTATCCCCAAGAACATTGGTCAAAAGAAATTAGTCCCCAGATTATTAATTTTCTCGGACGCAAAACCTAAACCTCGATACTTTCTGGGAATTGATAGCAAAATCTCCCTAGAAAGTATTGATCAAGTTATCCTTAGTATATCACTGTAGTTCTGCACTGGCCACCCCCTATGGAAATACCAGCTTTAGGAAGGATAAATATAACAAATAATCCCCCAGATATTAATAATTTAACCGATTGGGAGCGAGTTAAATCGATGGGTGATCTAGAAATCGAGGCTAATGCTTTGTCAGATCCCGATGCGCTCCCTTTTGATGATGATTGGGAAAATGCGGCGATTATTTCTGCTTACAATAAATTAACATCTCAATAATTGCTAAAACTGATAATTGTCTCAGGGTTACTTGTTATGAAAGTTTAATAAAATGTTGATCAAGAAAATAGTGATAAAATTTTTTGTTAGCTCAAAACAATAAGCAGGGAATCATTTGATAGTAATCATTCCACATTACCCTCAAATCGAATTACTTAATATTGATTATTTGAACCATATTTTCAAGTCTATGTATATAGGCTTGATGATGTCTCCATGCTTCTAAAATACTTTGTAATAATTCATCTTTTGAAAAACAACCAGAATCAGCTACATCTTCAATTTGTCTGATTAGATCATCTTCTAACTCCAATTCTAGCATACTCACTTGTTTAGTTGTGTCTGCCATACTTTTATCTATCTAAAAGTTGATGGAACTATCATACCATAGGAACTCAGCACTGTGGTATCTATTAAACCCCACAATATACCCATTGCTAGGTCTTGCATATATGTATATATAATACCACCTACTAAATACCCTATTATACCCCCTGTTGTACCTAATGATGAATAAAACCTAAGATTATTTTGGTTAAAATTTGTGAAAAATAGCCTTTTAATAGTAAATAAGTCGATAAGTCGATGGTATTTGACCTATTGCACCCATTAAGTACCGTCAGGACTCGTTTATGTTGATTTGACATATCTGGTGCGATTGCTTGACATATCTGGTGTAATTGCTTGACATATCTGGTGTAATTAGGGTAAGATAGGATACTGTAGTTAGGATGCTAAGTTTCTAAAGGCAGACTATTATGGACATCTATAAGAAAGGACGATGACAACCCTTAAATCAGACTGTAGGGTCAATTCATGAATTGACCCTACTATAGCCCTCAATGGTAAAAATGGCTCTTCTCGACCTTAGTGATCAGTTATCAGTGAATCGATACAATCCATTCACTAAATTAACAAAAAAAAATGGCTACCAGACAATTTCGAGTAAATCTTAGTCAAAAGGACTCTGAATATCTTAAAGAAATAGCTAAGGAGCTAGGCTTAACAGAGTCTGAAGTCATTCGTAAAGGATTAAAACTAATGGCTTTATATGCTAAAACTGAGACGGAAGAAGATACTCAATTAATACTTCAAAAAGGTAATGAACAGAGACCACTACTAATTGTTTAGTTATGACCAGTGATTCAAAAAATGAGACAGGGGAAGTTAACAAGCCAAAAGACCTCAGCGCTTCTTTGGCTCTTCCAACTCAAGGGAACTCTGTGCATCATCTTCTAAAGAAGAATCCGGATGCTTATCGTTTAGACAATGAAGTATCTGCATTTGGTAAACCAGCTACAGCTATATCACCCTCAGATCAACGACATATAGTCATTTCAGATAAGTCTGATACACTCTAGACCGGTTAAACCCTTATGAACTCTGGCATTGATATTCTCAATCTTAATTGAAATGACTATATTTATGCAATTTAGAGAATTTGACTGGGATCAGTCTAAAAGATATTCTAATATAGAGAAGCATGGGATAGATTTTGCGGCTGTTCCTCCTATTTTCGATGGTCACTGTCTAATCAGAGAAGATAATCGCCAAGATTACCAAGAAATAAGGATGTGTTTGCTGGGACAATTAAACGGGATAATCTGTTATGTTGTCTATACTATAAGAGGGGAAACTTGCCGATTGATTAGTGCTAGGAGAGCAAACGAACGTGAGCGAAGAAAGTATCAAGAGAGTATCCCCCAAGATGGGGATTGTTAACACAAAAGAGGAAAGCCAAGATTTAACCGATTGGGAGCGAGTTAAATCGATGAGCGATGCAGAAATCGAGGCTAATGCTTTGTCAGATCCCGATGCACTTCCTTTTGATGATGATTGGGAAAACGCGGCGATTATTTCTCCCAAAATATGGGAATAATATAATCGGCTAGTCAAATATATTATTTTTTGCAGCTAGTTAAAGATTCTCGATCGTAGTGGTTTTAATCATGGATAAGAAACTATTATTAATGGTCTTATATTTAGTAGGGTTAAATTGTCTGTTTTTGAGTGACCCTCCTACCGTATATGCTTCTGATTCTGCCTTCATATATTCCTGTAGTTTTATCAAAAAAAAGGAAGTAATAAAACCGTCTGGCATTTGTCTAGTGCATATTTCCATGTCTCAAGGCGTTTATAGCGGATCAATTTTATGGGAAGATAATACAGTGACGACTTATGAAGGGGATTTTAATATATCTGCAATTGATGTAATGGTCAATAACCGACCGGCTGTTCGCTCAGATAATCCTCAAGGAAAAGAATATTGTTTTACTCTTCTCGATAATGAAAGTCAGTTATGCTTGTATGAAACAGAGCAAAAATCTTATTTCCCTTTTTTGGCAAGCTGCAGTTTTTACCAACAAGGAAAATTAGTTAGACAGGCCCCTTTCTGTGCAGGATTAATGAAAGTCAGTCAAGGAATAATGTTTGCTAAAATTCTTTGGGATAGTGATTATGTTAGTATTGTTAATATGAATGTTAATGAAATTTCAGCTAACGCTACTATTGACAATCGAAGAGCGGTTCATTCAGTTATCGGTAAAGAATCCTGTTTTACTTTTTTGGATGATAGAAGTCGTATTTGTATAGAGTTTAGAGAGGATTTTAATCCTTTTGAATAAGTTGGAAATGGTGGCAGTTAATGGGGAGGTTATTGTGGAAATTGTCTCCAGAATAGAGATAGTCTCGATCATTACCAAATAAGCGTCGGAAAAATTAGGCTTTGCCGTGGGAAAATAAGTCTATGGGGTGGGTTAAATCCTCTGATGTGATGATTGCTGTGGAATAAAGTTTTAGCTTAATTAATCTGGTTAGAGGCCTGTTTTTATCGTCTCTAAATACCCCTGATAACTTGACCGGAACTGTTCGATCGATAGGTTCTTTGTCCAATATTCTACCAGAGCATGACCCCAGGCCCAAGCTTCCTTGTCGGCAGTGCTATAATTTTCTAATAGTATTGGCCAAAGTGCCAATAAATCAAAACTTTTATTCTCTGGATTTAAGAGAGAAGAAAGCTCATAGGCCATCTGTAATTTACCGATCGCTACTGGTAATTGTTCCACAGGAATTTGTTCAGCTAAAAGATAGGCTAAAGTCGGTCTTCCCGTGGCTAAAGTGGAGATAAAACCTAGAATAGGACTTTTTAATAGGGCCGTTAAACCTTGCCCCGTGGCCATCTGTAAAGTATAGCGATCGATTATTTTCGCCGCTGCCAGGGTTCGAGTTTCCAAATCCGCTAAAAAACGGGCTAAACGCAACTGTTTTGCGGGTGAAATTGCCCCCAGTAAAGCGATTGATAACTCCTCATCCCCCCAAGCTTCTCTATCCGGCTGTTGACTGACCATCGGCAAAATGCGATCGCAGAGATCCTCGAATAATTCCGCCCGATACTGCAAGCATTCGCGGATATTGACTTCTTTGGGACTTTCTCCCGTCAGCCAATTATAGGGAGGTTGCCACTCTCGCACCGGACGCAGGCGATCAACTTGAGAAACACAGACTATAACTGGTAAATTGTCAATAGTTTGTTGCAAATCTTTAAGAAAAGCCTCATCCATGGCCAGGGCGGGATCGAGGGCGGGGGTGACAAGAATCAATAAATCGGCGTTTTTGGCATAATTAAGAACCTTTTGCCGATCATCAGCCCGATTTGCCTGTTCGTAGCCCGGGGTATCCCAGAGGATTAACTCGTCCCCTTCTGGGGTTTGCCAATGGTAGGATTGGATGGCATCGGTACTGGGCAATAGATCCACTTGGGCTAAATCGGCCCGAAAGAGAGTATTGATTAAACTGCTTTTGCCGGCCCCGGTGCGTCCAACCAGCAGAATGTTAACCGGTTGGCGATCGATTTCCGTGATCGGTTCAGCTTGGGCGAGAATTTCCTTGAGAGTAGTGGTGGCGATTTTGGTCTTGGTGGGGAGAGTTGGGGCGAGATTGCCGCCACTGTAGAGTAACACCGCTTGGCGAGAGAGGTTTCTTAGGGCATTTTCCCGCAAAACTTGCCCTAAATTGACTAATAATTGCTGATCCGCTCGATCGCTGTACTTTTGACTGGCAACTTTAGCCACAGCCGCAGCGGGATTGATTACCCATTGCGCCCAATTCCAGACCTGCCAAAGTTTCTGGGCCGAGGGTTGCAATTTTTGATAAACTTCGTAGGCTTGATAGGCTTGGCCGATGGTGATTTGATTCAGGGCCGGGGAAAGATTCTGCATCCAGCGATCGCTATCATCCACGGTTCCCCGAATTAAACCGTAGGCCTGGGGAATGTAAATATTTAATAAGGGGTACTTGACATCGGGGTAATATATATGGGCGATGGCACTGACCAAATCCTGACAGCGTTGCCAAAAAGTCGCCCAATCTTCCCAAACCGGGCGATCATTGCGGGCCTCGACGATAATCCTCTCGATAATTTCCTCGACATTGCCCCCGGAATCACCCTCAGGAGGGGTTAATTCTGCCTTAATTTCCCCGATGGCGGCTTCAATTTCCCCGACTGCTGGGCGCGTCCATTTGACCAACAGGAAGCGCCAAGCCACAAAAATCAGGGTAAAAACTGCCCAAATCCAATTCAAACCCCATTGATTGATCTGGACACTGGCGGCCACGATCAGAAAGATGACCACGGCGGCGATCGGAACTGCTAAAATCAACCCTTGCCAAGTTTTTAACCGTAACATTGCTCGATCTGGTTTTTTTCCATTCTACCGATCTCTGATTCTCGGTTAGGGGGGCAGAAATTAAGCTCTCTTGGGTTTGGTGGGTAAAATGTATTCTAAGATACAGTACCGCCGGCGAAGGACTAGAACGAACCACAAAGACACAAAGGACACAAAGATTGATCGCTCCTATATAAGTTAAACCGATCACACAAAGAATAAGAGAGCAGAAATTAGACAGTGGCATCAATTTGGGCGAGGATTGCCGTGGACAACTGACAAAGTTGTTGATGACAAGGACCATTACTGGCCATGATCCCCCCCCATTGCCGCACATCGCCGCGATTATAGCGCACGGGTTGACCGTCAAAATAGGAGAATTTGCCGCCTGCTTCCGTTAAAATCAACTCCGGGGCGGCAAAATCCCAGTCTTTAGCCGCCGATTTCCCCGATAGGGAGATATAAACATCGGATTTTTGTTCGAGGATCGTGGCAATTTTACAGCCCACACTACCCACATAATTTTTACCTAAGAAGGGTATTTGACTTAATAAATTATCAAAACGTTGGTCACGATGGGTACGACTAACTACCAGATAGAGATCGGTAATTTTATCTTTATTGGCAACTTTTACCTGTGTAATATTTCCGTCGCTAGTTTCTAGAAAAGTACCTTTTCCTTTTTGGGCAAAATAGAGTTTTTCTTGATCCGGTAGGGCAACCACGGCGATGATCGGTCTTCCCTGATAACATAAAGCGATATGTAGGGCATATTCTCCCGTTTTGTTGATAAAATCGCGGGTTCCGTCCAAAGGATCGATAATCCATACCCAATCTTTCGGGATAGCTTCATTGCCTTGATGGGTTTCCTCGCTCAGATAACCAAAGTCGATATCAGAAAAATTTGTTTGTAATTCCCCTAAAATATAGTTATTTGCCGCTAAATCCGCCGCCGTCACCGGTCCGCCTTTTTTCTTCTTGTTAACGGCTAAATCCTGTTCACCCCGGTGGTAGGATTGGAGAATTTTAGCACCACCCCAACCGACGGCACGAGTAACAGCTAAAATGCGATCGAGTGTTTCGGTATCTTGACAGGTTAAATTAATCATAAAATAGCCTCAGTTTTTCAGACTTATTATCTACTAAATTTAAAGACTGGCTTCTTAGCTTATCATCCCTTGCTTCCTAGCTCCTGACTGGCTTAATTTTGCCCTTGCCAAAAATAATCGGCGGGTTTTTTGGTTTCTTCCGGTGATGATTGGGGAGCGTCTCCCAAGAAAACCGAACGCTGGCTGACGCGATCGCCTAATCTTCTTTGGACTCGACTGGGAATGCCGTAACCGTAGGCAATATGACCTTTTCCTGCTAGGACGATGATCTGATATTCGGGATGAGCTTGCCAGAATTTAGCGATCGCATCGGCCATGGTTTCATCCCAGAGAACCTGTGCCAGAAAAAAGCGATCGAATCCCTGACTTTTGCCCCCCGTGTGTTGCTGATAAACGGCTAGGATCTGTTGACGATACTCCTCGTTATCCTGGTTTATTTCGCTTTTAGGGGGAATGTAGGTCATTTCTGAGGTGGAGAGGCTTTCTAAGCCCTCCTGTGCCACTTTTCTAGTGATTTCCGTGGGTGTATTGAGGGCGATCAATGGTAGTTTTTTCGCCTTGGCCAAGCGCAGGATCGGGGCGTAAAATTCCCAATCAAATCCCCAACGTTGGTCGTATTCACTTTTTTCTCTTAACTGATTTTCGCTAATTTTGCCGGCTAAATACTGATCCAAATAGATTTGGTAAGGACGTTGAAACATCTCGAAAGCGATGGCTATTTGGGGATTATTAGCCTGTAAATACTTGATAATAGCTAATTGGGCCTGATGATCGGCTTGACTATCGTGTCTTTCTCCCAGATAAATAATCTCGGCTGTTTTTAAATCTGCCAGAATTTGTTTTTGGCTATTAGTAAAACTCCAGGCCCGGGGCAGCAAAATAAACAGTAAGCAGAGGGCAAGGAAAACGGGAAAAAAGCGTCGAGAGAATTTCATCTTTTTAAAGGTCTTTTAAAAAACCTAAGTAGATAGGTATTAAAAACTTTCAGATGCCCCCCTTATTAAGGGGGGATTAAGGGGGGATCCCCCCAGCTATCGGCACCCCCCTTATTAAGGGGGGTAGGGGGGATCGAACCTAAAATCCATTTTTAATTTAATTATAACCAGCTACTTATCTTAACCGAAACCAAGACAAAAAAGGTGGGCATTGCCCACCCGAAAAAATTTTCAGAGAACCTTTTTGGTTTAGTAGGTTTCTACGTGCCAGCGATGTTCTTTTTTCAGTTGTTTCTGATAGACAGACCAATCGGTGCCATTTTTAGCGGCAGCACCACTGATAGCATCGTCGATACCATCTTCCATCCCTTTCAGTCCGCACATATAAGCGTGGGTTTTGGGACTTTGGAGTAGATTCCAGATTTCGTCAGCGTGTTCGGCTACCCGGTGTTGAATATACATTCTGCCGCCCTGGGGATTTTGCTGTTCCCGGCTGATGGCATAGGTGAGACGGAAGTTATCGGGGAATTCCGCCGCGATTTTCTCTAATTCTTCTTGGTAGAGAATATTGGCCGTTTTGGGAACTCCGAAAATCAACCAAGCTAGACCTTTGAATTTATAATCTTCGTGTTGTTCCTTGAACATCCGCCAGAGGAAAGCCCGGAAAGGAGCGATTCCCGTCCCGGTGGCCATCATAATGATAGTGGCATCTTCATCACTGGGTAGCAGCATTTCCTTACCCACGGGGCCGGTAATAGCCACATCAGCGCCCACCTCTACATTACAGAGATGGGTGGAACAAACTCCATAAACCGTTTCCTTGGTTTCTGGGTGTTGGTATTCCAACTGACGCACGCAGAGGGATACGGTTTTATCGTCTAATTTATCACCATGACGGGTGGAGGCGATCGAATAGAGTCTCAATTTATGAGGTTTGCCATTAGCATCGGTACCCGGGGGGATAATACCGATACTTTGCCCTTCTAAATAGCGTAAATCGCTCCCAGAAAGGTCAAAGGTGACGTGTTGTACGATACCGATACCCCCCTCATCAACGAGAGCATAATTCTCGATACATTTGCCGATAAAGGGTTGATTCGGACGGTAGATATTGACGGGGATATCTGTTTTTTCTTTCGCTTGAGTCATGGCCTTTTTCTTGGTCTGTTCGGTGACGGGCGATGATTGAGCGATTGGCTGTGGTGTGGAGGCACTAGAAAAAGTTGCTACGGGGGCAATCCCATTTAAGGGTTTGATGCTGACGATACGACCACCTAAACGGGTAATCCGACGCATTTCTTGATTCATGCGACTGTAGGGAACCGTGAAGAACACGCTTCCACTCTGACGGATTGAATAATCCAAGCTGTCAGTATTGTCGTTTTGATTGAGACCCGCCACTTCGTAAACAAATAAACGGTTTCCCGCTAGTGTACTCGGACTGTACATTAAATATAACTCCCAACTCAAGTCACGATAATCGTTCCATAGTTTAGCCTACCATCGGTACACTACACCTAGGCCTAATTGAGAGTTATCTTAAAAAAACCACAGACATCGCTTTTATCTTTTCCTTAAGGATAGGTCAACTCTCTGGTTAAAATCTGTTACATTTGCAGCATTTTTACTTTTTATTAAGATTTCTGCTACTTTTCCCTATTTGTGCTAAAAATCCCCCTAGTTTGCCTGATCAGGACAAGAGCGGGGGACAGATATTAGCAATAATTATTTTTTGACATCCTCGCCGCCCTAAAAGTGCGGCGATTCCTAAACCTCACGATTTAAGTTTCTGCTTCCACCACCGTCGCATACCACAGTTAAAAAACCATGTACTGTCTTACACAGAGTCCACAGACTTTCGCCCCATTTCAGAAGCCCGATTCCGTGTGTCCCACGGTACGTTGACCGCCTATAGCTTCTTGTACTTGTTGCGCGCGACTTTTTACCCGGCCAAGCTTTTCTGGTCGGAACCCCCTAAGCCGAGTTTTCAAGGTGCTGCGCCGTCCACTTGGTTTTCGAGACTGGCCTTTTAATTCTAACGTAAAGCCAACCTAGAACGGCGGGGTTTCAGACCCAAAATTTCCGATGAACTACTCGGCCGCAGCAGCGTTTAAGGGTTTAATGCTGACGATGCGACCGCCTAAACGGGTAATCCGACGCATTTCTTGATTCATGCGGCTATAGGGAACGGTCAAAAAGACACTGCCACTCTTACGGATAGAATAATCTAGGTTATCAGTATTGTCATTTTGACTCAAACCGACGACTTCATAGACAAAAAGGCGATTTTCTTTGGCACTAGAGAGACTTTGCATCGAAATGGCTCCTACATTGATGTTATAGTTCTCTAGTTTAGCCTAGCAGGGAGACTAGCAATCTAGTTAGGGTTTGCGGCAAAAAGTTTCTCGTGGGGCCAGGGTGTGGGGTGTAGGGTGTAGGGTGTAGGGTTTTATTTTAAGGTACTTTTCCCCTGAAATTTCCCCCCGATCCCTCCAATGGCTGGCACTTTTTGATTTTCCAAAAGTCTAAACGTCTTACCCAACAAGGTTTTTAGATTTATTCAGCCAACCCTAGTTAATGGCTGATTTACGGCCGTTTATTGTACCATAACGCTCGATCGCAATTGTCCACAGGCCGCATCGGTCGCTAAACCTCTGGAATAACGGACAGTAACGGCGACTTTTTCCTGTTCTAAAATAGTTTTAAAAGCCTTAATTCTCTTTTCATCAGGCCGTTGATAATCCACCTCCTGAATAGGATTATAGGGGATTAAATTGACGTGAGATTGAAAACCTTTCACCAGTTTGGCTAATTCCCCTGCGTGTTCAGGTAAATCATTCACTCCCGCTAAAAGAATGTATTCAAATGTCACCCTTCGTCCCGTGATTTGAACGTATTCCTGACAGTCTTGGATCAGATTACTTAGGGGATAATGGTCGGCACTGGGGATTAATTTAGCTCGAACTTGTTGATTAGAAGCATGGAGACTAACAGCAAAAGTTATTTGCAAATTATGTTCGGCTAGTTGCTTGATTTTATGGGGTAATCCCACCGTCGAAATAGTTAAACAACGCTGACCGATACCCACATCTTTATTAAGGGAATGAATCGCCGTAACTACTTCGGGGATATTTAATAAAGGTTCCCCCATACCCATAAACACCACATGACTAACTCGCTGTTGAAAATCCTCCTGTACTGTTAACACTTGGTCAACGATTTCATGAGCTTTTAAATTACGAGTAAACCCCCCTTTTCCCGTGGCACAAAAATCACAGGCCATCGGGCAACCCACTTGCGAAGAAACACAGACTGTCAATCTTTTTTCACTAGGAATTCCCACCGCTTCGATGATTAAACCATCCGCCAGTTTTAGCAGATATTTACGGGTGCGATCGGGTGCTACACTGCGATAATGTATAAGGGAACGACCGATAGGATAATCCGCCAGCTTGCTGCGCCATTCTTGGGGGAATACGGAAATATCCGCCAAAGAATGCACCCCTTTTTCGTATAGCCATTGGTGTAATTGTTTCCCCCGATAAGCGGGTTGTCCCTGGTCTTTTACCCAGTCGGTCAGTTCCTCTAAAGATTTCGCTAGTAAAGTCATAAGTAGGTAGGCGTTAAAAATTATCAGACACCCCCGTTATCAAGGGTAGGGTTGATTCATGAATCAACCCTACCTTATTAAGGGGGGATTAAAGGCAAAATCCATTTTTAATTTAATTATAACCAGCTACTTAAACTTAGCCTGACGACAAAAACAAATCTAGTCTTAAGCTTGATCTTTTTTACTTTTCACCTAACCTAACTGTTCAAGGGGAACTGTCAGTGCCATAATAATCGATGGACTTCGATCGAGAGCAGAAATTTTATGAGTTGCCGGCCAAACAAGCCAATATGGGGGAATAAGGATCTATTCAGTTGTAAAATCAATATTTAAGCGAAAATTTATGAAAATCGCTATTTTATCCCAAGATGCTTCTCTTTATTCGACCAAGCGACTGAAAGAAGCGGGAGAAGCTCAAGGCCATGAGGTGCGAGTGATCAATTATTTGCGCTGTTACATGAACATCACCTCCCATAAACCCACGGTTGTCTATAACGGTAAACCCTTGGAGAGTTTTGACGCGATTATTCCCCGCATTGCCGCCTCAAAAACCTTCTATGGAACCGCAGTCGTCCGACAATTCGAGGTGATGAATGTTTTTACTGCCAACGACTCGCAAGCAATTTCTCGGTCGCGGGATAAATTGCGTTGTCTGCAAATCCTCGCTCGGGAAGGGATAGGTTTACCGGTGACGGGAATTGCTCACGCAACTCAAGATATCGATGGTTTAATCGAAACCGTCGGCGGCACCCCTCTGGTGATTAAATTATTAGAGGGAACTCAAGGTATTGGGGTAGTCTTAGCGGAAACCGATCAAGCAGCCAAGTCAGTTATTGAAGCTTTTCGGCAATTAGAGGCTAATATTCTAGTACAAGAGTATATTAAAGAGGCCAGTGGGGCAGATCTGCGCTGTTTTGTCATCGATGGAAAAGTGGTGGCCTCGATGAAGCGACAGGGGGCCGAGGGGGATTTTCGTTCTAATCTTCACCGGGGTGGCAAAGCAGAAAAGATAAAATTAACCCCGGAGGAACGCAGTACGGCTATACGGGCCACTAAAGCCATGGGTTTACGGGTTGCGGGTGTGGACTTATTACGGTCTAATCACGGGCCTGTGGTTATCGAGGTCAATTCCTCTCCCGGTTTAGAAGGAATAGAAGCGGCCACCGGTGTGGATGTGGCCAAAAAAATTATTGATTTTGTCGCTAAAAATGCCACCTTAGTCCTAAATCGCGATCGATATCAATATTAGCCGTCAGCCTTGCATCAGTTATCAGTTATCAGTTATCAGTTATAGCATTTACATTTGAGACGTGGAAACCAATTTCTGAAAAAAAATGCTATAATCTAAGTCAATGTTTTAATAACTTTAATTATGGACAAGGCTCAGAAAATCAAAAAAGATATCGAGGAACTAGATAAATGGATTAAAACGAATCCAGATTCAAGAGAATTAAA